>ERZ869936.1024-NODE-1024-length-21850-cov-4.138518_pt1 | contig 21850 bp, 29 predicted proteins | sample MGYA00520876_ERZ869936 | MGnify/ENA primary metagenome ERZ869936 (study PRJEB32218, sample SAMN09650985) | biofilter metagenome | isolation source: enrty point of leading RO module | place: Saudi Arabia: Thuwal, RO plant located on Red Sea | collected 2016-02-17 ...
ATAAAATCTGAGATTCAACGATCCGTACTCTACCACCGCTTATTTTTAAAATCAATAAAAGATCGCTCTGCTGGAGCGCTCTTAAATCTTCTTCACCACACTTTACTGAACAGCGACGGGCTCAATATATACATGAATCCTTCCACACGCTCCACAGATATATTTTCTTTCTTTCGCACCAGGTTTATGAACTATGCCCAATGGTTCACGACTGCCAGTGCCCCGAGCACGTATCAAATCATCTTCACCCACGTCAACAAGTTCTTCTTCTGTCGCCAGTTTGATATGTGGTGCAACACAGTGCACACATCGCCCCAAAGCTAATATAGACTGTTGAAACTTACAATCTTTATGGCGACATCTGAGAATAGTTTGAAACAATATTTTATTTCTTTTTAAAACTAAACTCTGTTGGTGAATAAAAAATTCGTGCTCACAAGCAAATCCTTGAGCTTGTGCTTTGCGAGATTCTTGACCGGTCATACCAACCTCCATCTTTGGCGTAAGCTGGTATCAGCTAATCAACTTCGAAAAATTTGTCAAGTTATGTAATTTGGTCCGCTAGGAGTCGTTCGGCTGCCATCTCAAACATATCCGGCAACGGGGCGATAAAACGTTGTTCTTCGCCATCCGGGAGAATCAGCTCAAGATAATGCGCATGGAGCGCCAGATGGTCAAAACCAAGGTTATCCTGCTCATTTCGTTGGGTCTCACTGGCATAGAGTGGGTCCATCACAATCGGCCGCTCAAGCGCTTTGAGGTGAACACGCAGTTGATGGGTCCGCCCCGTCCGCGGTTTGAGTTTGAGGTAGGCGTGGGAGTAACTCTGACCAATCAGTTCCCAATCAGTCACGGCCTCACGCAGCGTGCCTTTGGCGCCGCGCTGGGCGCTCCGCTTGCGCGGGTCTTTGGCGCTCCGACCAATTGGTCGGTCAATCGTGCCCCACTGCTCTTTCATGATGCCGTAGACGAAGGCTCGATATTCCTTCTTGGCCAACCGGTCATGAAACTGTTTTTTGAGATGCTCATAAGCAGATTGGGTCTTAGCGAGAATGAGCACCCCTGAAGTGTCACGGTCGAGTCGATGCACAACACCCGAGCGTTCGATGAGTGTGCCGTCCTGGAGTTGACCAGATTCGCCGATGCCGCGCGCCGTAGGCGCGCGGCTAATAAACCACTCAGCCACGGTCTGTCCCACGACCGCAGAGCCATCATTGTGCACGCGCATACCAGCTGGCTTGTTAATCACCAGTACATCGTCATTTTCAAACAGTATTGTTGGCTCGTTCTCGTTCATTACCAAGGAGCTTAAACCTTTGGCAACAGGCTGTCTACTAATACACACAGGGTTTCTTGGTGTGATTCAACCAGCGAGAGTGATTGTGCCGCTGCCTTGGCGTTAGTTGCATGCTCTGCAATCACCCGTTCCATGGCAGATTTGGTATCAACTTCATCAAGCAAGGCAATGATTTCTTCACAGGTTTCATCACTCATCTCGACATCGTCTGCATACAACGCTACCAATCGAGCTCGTTGTGGTTCGGGTAGTGTGTGGTGCGCGTGAAGTACCGGCAGCGTCTTCTTGCGTTCCTTAATGTCACCATAACTCCGCTTACCCGTCGCCTCACTCGTCGCCCAAATGGAAACGACGTCATCGCAGATTTGGTAGGCAATACCGAGACTGCGTGCATAGCGAGCCAACTCAGCACACTCTGCTTCTGGCTGCTCAGTAATAATGCCAGTTCCTTCGGCCGCGGCCACAATGAGTTCAGCGGTCTTACACCGAACCATCTCGAGGTATGAAGACTTATTGATTCCCTTATCGCCAAGCTTAGCCTTGGTTAATTCAAAATCTAAATACTGCCCTTCAACAACCGTTCGGAACTGTTGTAGTACATAGCGTTGGGCGGCCACACCATTGGCTGAGCCACTTTCGTGCGCTGCTTTAGCTAACAACTCACTGACGAGAAGCAGTTGCGCATCACCATCGTTAATCGCGTTATCGGTTCCAAACAATTGCCACACGGTTGGCCGCCCGCGGCGGTGCGTGTCACGATCGACCACATCATCATGAATGAGGGTGAAATTATGATAGAGCTCAAGCGCCAGTGCATACGGTAGTACTATGTCACGCGCGCCGTAGTACTCACCGAGCAACAGCATGAGTCCAGACCGAAACCGCTTGCCGCCGTATATCTTGGCCGGCTTCAGTGCTTCATCCCGAAAGCCCATGAAATACGCTAAGTGATCATAAAGTGGTAGCGCGGGAGTGGTGGTGAAAAAATTTTCAAGCGCCGTATCGAGTATCTCAGTCTGAACACTGAGAATCTTTTGGATATCTTCTGGTGTCTGCATAGACTTATTTATACGCCGTTGCGGCGATGGCGCTCCGTGTACGCATCAAGTATCGCATCGAGCTCAGCCCTGGTGAAAGCGGGCCAGAAGGTGTCGGTAAAGAACAGCTCGCTATACACCGATTTCCAGGTGATGAAATTGGAGAGACGTTGTTCGCCACTGGTGCGGATAATGATATCGGCGTCTGGCATAGCTCCCGTCCACAAAAGATGATTGAACGAATCCTCAGTGACCGGCTCCCCTGCCACGACCGCTTGGTTGACGGCATCGACAATTTCCGCCCGACCACCATAGGAGAGCGCTACCCAAATGGTGGTATCGGCTTCAATCTCAGCATCCTTGTTGTGCAACTCTTTGATACGCTGCTGGAGTTCAGCGGAGAAATCCTCAGTTCGTCCCACCACCTTAATGTGCACGTTTTTTTCAGCATCATCCTTGAGCTTCTTATCTGCTTCATCAAGAAACTCATGGAACAAATCCATGAGATACGCCACCTCCTCTTCGCTTCGATTCCAGTTCTCGGTTGAGAAGGCATAAAAAATCGCGTGCGGAATGTTCCGGTCGCGAATGGCTCGAGCTATGTCGGTGAACGTTTCGGCTCCTTTGCGATGCCCTTCAAGCGTTGGCTGGTTGTGTGCTTTCGCCCAACGACGGTTGCCGTCCATAATGAATCCGACACACTCTATATCTTCTGTAGCGTTCAACATTGTTTAGTATTTAACCACAAAGTCAGTAAAAAGTTGCTGGGGAGAACGCCAATCAACCGAAATATTTTCGACGACCGCCAACACTGACCCTTCATTGAGTACCTCAATAAAGTATTTAATATGTTCTGGTATTCCCTGCACGAGTACTTCAACTCGACCGTCCTCGGTGTTGCGCACCCAACCAGTTACCCCGCACTGCTTGGCTTCATGTTCAGCATAAGCACGAAAACCAACCGCCTGTACCTTACCAGATATTTCGCAAAATGCTTCACTGACCATGGCACACAGTATAGCGGGTATGTTGAAATTTTCTACAAAACCAGTACTATGTTCGAACTTTAAATGTATGGGTGGTACCATACATTTGTTGCAAATCATATATTCCGCGCGCTTAGCTCAGTTGGTAGAGCAGTTCATTTACACTGAAAAGGTCGGGAGTTCAAGTCTCTCAGCGCGCACTCGAGTAAAAAGAAAACCTTCCCAGATGGGAAGGTTTTTCTTTTTAGCAAGCAAACTGCTTTGCTTGCGGCTCGAGTGCGAGGCGGAACGATGTTTTTATTTCAATCCTAGAAATAAAAACACGTGAGCCGGGGTCGAGAGTACTTAGCAAAATATTCATGAAATGAATATTTTGGTTAGTAACTCGTGACCACAAGAATTCTAATAACTGGCGCCAAGTCTCGTGACCACAGAAGTTTTATTAACCTACCCCAAGCCTCGCCGCGCTCAAGCAAAAGAAAAGCCCGAGCAATGCTCGGGACCAGTATGTACGCTCACATATTTAGTGTGGCGCAAAAACGTACCCATCGCCATAGATTGTACAAATGAGCTCAGCTGCGCCTGGTGAAATCATCCGCAACTTTTTTCGTAATCGTTTCACATGTGAGTCAATTGTACGTTCTTGAAGTTCAACTGCTTCGGCTTCGTGATACAGGTCATCCTGAAGCTGTTGCCGAGTCAACACATACCCCGGCGACTGAAGAAAGCGCACAAGCATCATTCGTTCTCGAGCAGTAAGATCAATTGGCTGTTCGTTGACTGAGACCACCAAAGTAGTCAGATTGACCTTGAACCGGACATCTGATTTTTCGACAGAGATAATGTCTTGTTGTGAACCCAAAAAACGTCTCACCGCCGCTCGAATAGACGCCACTAACTCACGAGTGGTGGCTGGTTTTCGAATCAGGTCATCGCCTCCATTCTCAAGAAACAATGCTCGTTGATCGCTCCACGTCATATCGTCACGACCACATGCTAAACCAATGATTGGTATCTTTATCATTTTTTCACGAACTTCACGAGAAATATAGAGACCAAGTCCTGTCTCATCTAACTCACAGACAAACGCTCGGTACATATCTTCGCTGAGCCAGCCAACTAAATCGTCGGCATCCTCAATATCTTCAGGCTCGACCACAAATCCATTCGTTTCAAGAAACTGAATTGTGATTGCATCAAGGCCAGTAGTAAGTATCTTCATCACCGCACCTTTCTTGTTGCAGTTGCAATCTAGTCTTGAATAATACGCATCCTAAATACCCTGTCAAGAAAAAGAGGAGAGCGCGTGCTCTCCTCAATGGATTCATTCTTTGTTTTCAACCTCTATCAGCAACTGCTCTAGGTTGTGAATAATTTCCTTAAGTAGGTTGGCATCAACACGGCGATCCTTATCCTCATCATCGCGGGTGAAATAGAGTTCCCGAATACTGAGGTCACGCTTAAAACGTTGGGCTGCTTTCACAGTTCGACCCAAAAAAGACGTCCAGGTCTTGTAGTCATCACTCGGTTTACGCATTCGGCCGCCAATACCGTACCCCGATTGTCCGGTTTTAACCCGTACGTAGGTACGAACCTCTTGGATGCCCATTTGGCGCTCAACTGACTCTTTTGCCACAGCGCATTGCAGGACAGGGTCCTTGATACGAGTAATCTCGATGGCAGCCGAGGTAGTGAGTCGTTGTTCCTTCGGACGTTCCGTGTCCATCAGGACTTTCACCTCGTCCGGCAAGCCGTGCATCTTAATGTAATTATTGACAAAACTACGAGAGCAATCAACCATTTTTGCCACTTCGGTTACTGTCATACCGAGTTCATTGACAAAACGATGATACGCCGCCGCCTCTTCTAAGTCGGTAATGTCTTCCCGGAAGAGGTTGGCCAACATAGATGCTCGAAAGTGTTCACGGAATGACTCCGGACAAGCATTCACAATCGCATCAATGGTTGGTTCCACTCCGGTCTTTTCCCAAATGAGCTTAAAAGCACGCAAGCGCCGTTCTCCATCCTTGAGAATAAAGTGGCCGGGTTTTTGTGGATGCTTGAAGACCAGAATCGGTTGTAGTTGACCGGCTTCTTGGATATTCTCCGCAAGAGATGCCAGTTTTGTTTTGTTGAACGTTTTTCGAGGCTGTTCCTCAAACCGTTCTACTCGACTGACTTTAATTGGGAGCGCTGTTCCTTGTCCCGCAACCTCTGTCACCGTCATGTGTTGAGACATTGGTCCCTCCATATGTCATATGTACTTTAGCTAGGCGAAATATGACATAAGTGAACATAAAATTCAACGTAGCAATAGAGTCAAAGTTACTTAACCTTGTGTAAAACTTGACTTGACGAATTTTCATTGTAGGAGTAACTTGGGAGATAGGACCGCTGTGGTCCACGGAGGTGAAGCCATGACGGCACTTGAACGTGACAAAAAGTTGCGCCGCGAGCACCCTCAACTGTGGAGAGAAGTTCAAAACGGTACGCTGCTAGAAGCGAGTCCGGAATTCATCCAAGCAGTCGAGCAACTCAATGCTCCCCCGCCGGTAACCATACCGGCAGAATAAGCGCAGCCCACGTCTGTACAACACTAGGGCGACCTGCCATCCAACGTATTTCATACAATTCGACAGGCCGCTCTTTTCTTTGGTCAACCAGCGCACGCAGCGCGGTTTTTTTATTATCTTCTCGCTTTGCTATCGCCAGCGCTCGTCGTTCGACATGTTGCAGCATAACAACCACAAAATATGCCCCATGTTAGTGGTCACGAGTTACTAACCAAAATATTCATTTCATGAATATTTTACTAAGTACTCTCGACCCCGGCTCGACTATTTTCTTTCTAAGAAGGAAAGAAAATATGTCTCCGCCTGACACAGCTAAAAAACAAAAAGCAGTTTTTGTTTTTCTTAACGCTGTGTCCCCAGTAGGAATCGAACCCACATCAAGAGCTTAGAAGTCTCCTGCTTTATCCATTAAGCTATGGGGACTTCGACACAATACCAGATATTTCTTGTATGTTGAATAAATAAAAAGGAGACTTCTTCGTCTCCTGGTTTAAAAGTGCCCCACACTTTTTCACTCCATTAAGCTATGGGGACTTCGACACAATACCAGATATTTCTTGTATGTTGAATAAATCAACCTCTACTCCAACACCTCAGGCACACTGGTACCTGAAAGAACTTCGGGTGTCGCTGGTTCTTCAACCACTGTTTCGGACGATGTATCTGGTGTCGTCTCTTCTTCAAAGGACGGTACTGTCTCCATGTACGTATCGGCCACAATCAACAACTCTTCATATGCTGTTTTCTTTTCTGTATACAACTCTATAGCTGCTTGTGCATCGACGCGTTGATAATGCAACTGGTCTACTTCGACTGCCTCAGACTCGACACTGATAGCGCTGTAAACAGTGAACGTATAAAAAGCATACACCCCACCGCTGACACATAACATGATGGATAAAAGCATGATGATTAACCACTCTCGCCGAGGATGCATGAGACGACGATCAGGAATACCCTGCTCACGATGGATGAATTTCTTGGCGATTCCGAGGATGTCTTCTTTTTGAATCATGATTCAAGAATGGTTATGTGTATCGACGTACTAATGGTCCACTCGCCCGTAATTTCCTCGCGCAGAATCATATCATTGACCCAGCTGTGATACGGCAGTGACTCAAGTGCCCGCAACATGAGCTGCACGTTCTCGCGTTGCCCCCGAAATGAAACATCGATGGTCAAATCATTGAAGGTCTGGTGCTTGGTTTCAACTGGTGTGATGTTCTCGGTATCAAACGACAGATTAAGTGACTCTGCGAGCGTTTCGATGGAAGAAATGAAATCAATAATGGTCGATTCGGTCAGCACAAAATCCCGCAACCGAGCCCGTTCTTCGGTGGTGCTTTCAAGCAGGCGCGTGGTCTCAAATTGCTCTTCAGCTTGTGCTTTCTGGAACGCGAGTTCTTTGGACTGTGTCCGCAACAGCTCGGCGTCAGTCTCAACCACGTAGGCAAGTCCAAGCACCACTAAAGCTGCGCCGCCCATGAAACTGAGTGATAGCAAAAGTGCGAATTTGGTTTTGTCTAAGGTGATGTTCATAGAGCAGTTTGTAGTGTTTCAGACGGTTCAAGTGAAAGTGAAAATGGAATGTCTCGGTCTTGAGCCAGATTCGACAACGGTAAATCAACCTCGCTGAAGAACTCACTGGCTTCAGCGTTGTCTCGGAATTGCACCAAGGCATTTCTATCGTCAGCCGCCCCATTAACCTTCACGGCAATAATTTGACCATCTTTCTTTTCAATCGAAATGTTGCTGACAAAAATACGCTCACCCGCAAACGCTTTAATCTCTTCAATCACCTGACTGGCTTCAATATAGGTCTGTGTCTTGGTGAGCAAGTTACTGATATCATTCGCGATGTTTATCTCGTCCTCAAGTTCCTGGAAACTCATCACATCGTCCGAGAGATTAAGTTCTGATACATCAAGCGCATGGGCCTGGAATGACAGATAGAAGTACGTTGGTAACAATAACGCGCCAATAAACAAAAAACTGATACCAACCAGTGTGAAGAAAATCGACACCACTCGAATCCAGTAGTCGATAATGACTCGTTTTTTTCCGCTTGGTGGAAGAAGATTTATCATATTCTGTCGTCAAAGCCAGCTAAGGCTAACCCGACCGCCGTCGCATACCCATAAGAATACCGTCGACCAATCGGTGGTAGGGTAGTTTCAATATCAAAAGCGTTCTTCCAAATATCTGCCCGAACCGTCCGTACACCGAGCGTTTCGGTAAAATATTCAGGCAGGCCTTTAAGGTTTGCGCTCCCGCCACAGAGAATAATGGAGTCAATTTCCCGCTCTTGTCGATGGTGTTCTTTCGTCTGCCAATATTCGATGCGAGTGTAAATTTCATCCTTGATGACCGACACCAGCGTGATAAGGGCGTCGTGGACATCTGAGTTATCGGCGCCGCGCACCAAACCTTGAGTGTTCTTGATTTTGGTTAATTCTGATTCGGTGAGGTCCCCGACTGCCCGACGCAGCGTACGCGAAAGCTCTTGCCCACCAATATCAATGGTCGAGGTGTACATAAGTGCCCCTTGGTGCACGATACCAACTCCCGAACGAGTTTTACCAAAATCAACAATCATGTGAGTTTTGGGATCAGACTTAGAGATAGTCGACCGCGCAATCGCTTCCGCCTCCACTTCAAATGAGAGTGGGATAAGACCAGCCGCCAAACAGCCTTCGTAGTATCCCTCAATTAACTTCTTGTCGTAGACGGTCACCACCACTCGTAGGATATCTTTCCGGAGACTGTCTTCAATGATGTCGTAATCGAAGTAGGCATCACGAGGTGAAATGGGCACGTTCTCTTCCAGGCGAAACTCCAGTAACCCTTGGATTTCCTCAGCAGAGGTGCCACGCTTGACCTCAGTTTCAAAAATATACGCACGCTCCTCTGGTAACGAGACGCGAACATATTGGGTTTCCATAGCATCAGCCACCTCTTTCATGGCTGCCACAAACTTATCTTGATCAACTATCTCTCCTCGCTGGAAGGTGTTTTCCTCAAGGTCAATATTGCCCCAATTGTGGAGCTTAAGTTCGTGGCCATATCGACTACGTTTCGTGAAGCGGACATACTTAATTGAGGTATCAGAAATATCTACCCCAGCGCTTGGCATAGTGAGAAAGAGTGGGGGTGGAATTAAATTTAGTATCGAAGAAAGAGCACGCATAAGTTACGTGTTGACATTATACGATGAAACCAAGGTGGTTCTAAGCACAACAACCCACACTAGTGGAGGTAGAGATAGATGAGCCCGAGCCCAACGCCGAGCAAGCTGACCAGGAGAATGCGTCGTCTGGCAACCGCCAACGCTTGTTTACCAAATTGTTTGGTCAACCACCCCACGAGCGCGTAGCGCAAACCACGTCCAATAATGGATGCTGCAATAAACATCAAAATATTAGCTTTGGTGAAGCCAGCCGCGAGTCCAATGATGGTATACGGTACCGGAGTGAAAGCTCCGGCTAAGGTAAACCAGAAGACACCCTCCTGAATCACGGTGGTGATGGTTGTGAACTCTGCCTCCATATCTGGTGAGAGCGCAAAACGACTCAACACTTCATAGAAGCCAGCCGCCATGAGGTAGGCTGCTACCCCACCCAGCACTGACGCCAATGTGGTGACAATAACCGCCCGGACCCACTTCAGCCGCTCAGCTAAAATATACGCAACCAGAACCGGATCCGTCACCAGCGGGATTGGAAACGCAGACTCTAAAAATGACACGGTGGCCAAAAACCAGATACCGTACTTGGTACGAAAAAATCCACTGGTAGAACTGGCCGCTCGCTCAATGTTGGTTGTGATGAAAATACGCATTATTTAATTTTGGCTCCTGGTATTTGTGGGCGAGCGGGGTGAAGTAATGAAAAGCCACCCTCATCACCAATAGCTAATATCATACCTTGGCTTTCGAGACCGCGAATCACCCGTGGTGCGAGATTAGCGACAAACGGACACTGTTTGCCAATGAGCTCCGCCTCAGGGTCAGAGAAGAACTCGCGAATACCGGATACAATCTGGCGGGTAATAGCCTCCCCGGCTTCATCGCGTTCGCCTAAGTCAACCGTCAACCGCAGGAGTTTGTCGGCATTCTCCACGATATCGACCGCCACAATGGTGCCGATGCGAATATCCAATTTGGCAAAGTCTTCGTAATTAATCGTACTCATGATTTTGGTTGTTTAGCAAGAAAACTATTTAATATGATAGCCGCCGCGGCCGCATCTGTCTTGTCTGTCCGACCTTGAAACCGAATTGCCTCTTGGGTCGTGTACTGTTCTGGCTCAAGGTGGATGGGCACTGGCACCTGCAGGGTGAGGTCCGTCATAAACGATTCTACTGCTGTGTGAATCTCATTTGGCTGCCCGTCGCGTCCAATCGAGTGTCCAATGACCACCGCCTCAACTTGATTGGTTTCTATGACATCAACAATAGTTTTGAGTAAGTTGGCATCATTGGGGTATACCTCGTGCGGAAATGCCATCAGACCCGCCTCGTTACTTCAGGCGGTGCCCACTCGTTTACTTCCAAAATAAATGCCGAGGTATCGCATAGGTTCCCAGCATATCATGATTTAAAGGTGGCATGGGAGTAGTTTTTTTGATACTATCCTGTCACTTCGACAAGTATAAAACTTGTAATATGGATGGTTGAATGTGATTTTTAATGACTGTTCCAACAGTTATTTCCGCACGGTCATCGCAACGAGGTACGAGGAGGGATGGCAGAGTGGTCGATTGCACCGGTCTTGAAAACCGGAGTGCCGCAAGGTACCGTGGGTTCGAATCCCACTCCCTCCGCAGCGGCCGGCGCCAACACATAATGTGTTGGCGCCGTTTGCCGTCTGCGCGAGGGAGTGGGCGCAGCTTTGCGAAGGCAAAGCGTGGCGCGATTCGAAAAGGTTGCCCGCGATTCCAGGAATACTTGGACTGGAATCTTGACAACCTGTACTGATGCTGTAAGCATCGAATCCCACCCCTATATAAAAAGGCCGGTCCCGAAGGTCCGGCCACAGCTCAAGTTGGTCTGGCTAAAATTGCAGTAGCCATCTGTACCACATTGGCCAGTAACGCTTGAGGAGTTTTATCAAGCCGTAAATGAGCCAAGACACCGGCCACAGAGCGCAAAAAAGCATCGTGTAGTCTTCAGCGAAAGGGTCTTTATCCCATTCTGCGACTATCATTCCGAAGCAAAACGCCAATATGTGCGCCAGCCATCCAAAGAGCCATATCGTAATCAACAGTGCGATTTCCATAGCATCCTCCGCTGGGTTTCTATCTGCGCCAGGCGCGGGCAGAAGACAGCGGACGACTCTGAAACTAGTAAATCAAAAATCAGCAAAATATCAAATCTACCCATAAAAGTTTGAGAAGTCGCTCGGACAAGCCCGCAATTTAGATATTGAATAACGATTTTGGGCCGGAGGCCTGAGCCGCTAAAGCGGCTCACTTGTGAATGAACGCTAGGGCAAAGAATTTTTTAAGTGGCACCCGTAGGGTGCGAGAAGTGAGGGTGGGGTTCGTCGAAGGTTCGTACTCATCTTCGTCAAAGCTGACGCTTTGCACCGATAAAGCCAAGGAAGACCGCATGAGTTTATCTTTTTGTTTGAGATAAATTTCTTTTAAGTCCTGTTTCTTCGGTGAGCACTCTCGCTGGTACGGTACCAAGCTTTAATAATGTTTCATACACAATCGCCTCTTTAGCGCTCAGACCGAACTTCTCAAGGGGTTTTTGATAAGTAAGTTGCATAGTTGTTAAAAAATAATCACAGATTTTGTCAAAAAAACCACTATTACGTAAGAGAATTAAAAATTTTTTGTTATAAAATTTAGTGACAGACAAAAATTTTTGACATTATTATGTTTTCTCGATACAAATGTATAAGGAACCAATGTACATTGTCACACTCTAGGAAAGGAACAAACCATGAAACGCGCATGCGTTACTGCCACGATTGTCAGTCTGTGTTTTGCACCCACCACCGCTATTGCGTTCAACTGGCCTGATAAGGGTATTGTCCTTGCCGCACCTTCTGATACTGCTGAAGCCATCAGCCCATTCTGGGCAGAAGCCCGGGTTGGTGATCGCCCACTGCCCAGCAATACGGTGTGGTGGCAGTGTCGGGCGGCAATGCAATCGCGCGGTCTGTCGCCGACTACAGCACAGTTTGAAGCTTGCTACGACGGCGTGATTGCCGCGAGCGACGCTATCAGTTCAGCCGACGCGTTTGACTCACTGATGCCAGGTACCCCGATTGTTCTGCCACTTACCCGTGAGCAGAGTGAGGGTTTTGCGGCTGAGGAAGTGGTCATGGTGACAGAACCTCAGCTGCAAGAAGTGGTCGAGGCACTGACCGCCGATCTAGCTGCCATCCGCGACGATGGTGCAACGGCTGTAACGGGATTGGCGTCGGAGTTACGCACCCTAATCAACACGCTGCAAACTGAGTTGCGCAGTGAAAGCGAAGCCAGGCAAGATGAGCAGGCAGATATGCTCCATCAAGTTGACGAGTTGTCAGGGATAGTTGGCGAACTAACTGAAGAACTCTCGACCATCGCTAACACGCAAGAGCGCCAGACTGAAGAGTTGGGTCGGCAGAGTGCTCTGTTAGAAAACCAACAGGGCTTCATTGACGGATTGCGGATAGACCTTAGCGAGACAGCCGAGCGAGTTGAAAATCTGACCCGACAATTTGATCAGTTGCAAGTAACGGATGGAACTACTGTAATGGCTAATGCTACCAGCCCACCTGCACCAGCTGAATCGAGACTGCCCCAGTGGTTCGCCATCAGTGGCGCTGGTATCTTAGCGTTCATTGCGCTGATTGGAGTAGTTTGGCTGTATCAAAAGCATCGCCGTTTGCAGAACACCGTCACCGGTCAAGGAGAACGTTTGAGCGAAGTCGAAACATTGACTGAGGTGCTTTTGGTTAAGCGGGTCTCTGAAAAAGAGCTGGGCTGCCCGGAGCTTAAAAAAAAGCTGCAGCGGGTCCAACCAGGTGATGTAATTTCTTTGGCAATCGAAGAACGTCGTCAAGGCGCAGCTGTGCCACACATCAATCTGCAGTGCGAGACCGACAAAAACGGTGACTGGTATCTTGAGCCGGTTGGGCTTAAAAACCCTGCCGGAAGACGGATTAAGCGTAAGAAGGTGGCTGGTAAACCGCAGTTTACGCCAGCCCAAGTGTTCAAAGTTGTGCTGCCTGCGATCGAGAATGGCGAACCTATCGGCATCGCCCACAATGCCGGTGAGGCCGCTGCGGCATAAAAGAAGTCGCATCCCAACCCTACAAGGTTGGGGTGCGACACATAACCCTTTCCAGATATGCTGTATCAAAATAGACCATTCAGTAATAATGTACGCACGTATGGTTGGGGTTGACTGGCACCATGTGACCAGCTGAACTCACAGTCCTTACACAAGTGCAAGCCTGCAGTCTACAAGCATGCGGATGACCCCGGCTGTTTGTTGATCTAGTAGCGTTTGTTCTCGCAGCGTATTTGCTTTCCATTGACTCACCAAACCGGTGAGTCTTTTACTATTCAAGTGGGTGAACTAGGGAGCAGTAGAGAGGGAGTGGCGAGCACTCGACCAAGAACTAGCTAATTTCGAACAGTCAGTGCAAACTGAATCATCTAACGCGCTAGAGGTAGTTGTAGGACTCATCTTTATTCTAGAAGCTGATGTTCGTACTGACGAAGAGTAACAAATCTATTAGGAGCACATGACACAATTAACTTATGTCACATCTATCAAGCCAGGTTTGACCGTCCACGGTTCTAGCCCGAGACGGCCCGCAGTGGCTGGCGCCAACACGAATGTGTTGGCGCCGTTTGCCGTCTGCGCGAGGGAGTGGGATTCGAAAGGCACAGCGTTGTGTTTGTTTTGAGTAAAACGAGAAGACAAACACCGCGAGCCGGGGTCGCGAAAAATTTCTATCAGGAAATTTATTTGTGACCGAATCCCACTCCCACATCTTTCATCGGACTTGTGGCCGAATCCCACATTGCACAAATAACATGATTCAAGGGCCAGCTTTAGCTGTGTTTAGCCCCCAACCCTACTCCCCAATCATGCTACAATTTCCCTATGGAAGCTGAAAAGCAGGAAGTGATAGCCGAGTCCCAACAACTCAAATCCATCACCTGGGAAGCCCCCGAACACCACCACACAGAAAAAAGTCCTGAGCGGTTTGCGATTGTGGGGATTTTGACATTGGCGGCCGCGGCCGCAGCGTACACGGTTGGTAATGTGTTGTTTGCGGTGCTGTTGGTACTGATTGGTCTGGTAATGTCACTGGCGACCCTGCGCACGCCTGATGTCATCCCGTACGCTGTCACCTCTCGTGGCGTGCGCGTGGATGAGCGACTATATCCGTACACCACCCTTGAATCCTATTATATTGACGATGAGGACCCGAAGGGACCGCAACTCTTATTACGTGGTGAACGCCTGATTATGCCGCTGATTGTCATGCCTCTACCCGAAGAAGAAGCTGACGAAATCGAGGACCTGATTGCCATGAAACTACCTGAAGAACATCTTGAGGAATCGTTTTTCGCCAAACTGCTCGAGTTTGTTGGGTTTTAGAAATTGTCGCCAGGAGTCTTTCATTACATGAACTGTATATCATTTGGCGCAAGTTACTAATTCACTTCGTTCATAAGTACTTGCTGCCCCAGCGCACTCGTTTTTCTTCTAGGAAAGAAGAAAAACATCGTTTGCGCTTCACAAAACTAGAAAACAGTCCGCAGGGACTGTTTTCTTAAACGTTTTGTGCTCTCGCCAGGAGTCGAACCTGGAGCACCGGTACCGCAAACCGGTATTTTATCCATTAAACTACGAGAGCAAATGTTCAGGATAATAACAGAAAGAATATCGCTAGTAAATCCTGAAAAAACCACCCAACGGTGGTTTTTTGTTTAGGCAATCTTCTTGATGGCTGCCACCAGTCGAGATTTCTTGCGGGCGGCAGTGTTGTCTTTGATAATGCCGCGCTTAGCTGCCTTATCAATGGCCTTGTACGCCTCTGGTAGCTTAGCTTGCGCTTCTTTAGTATTGCCGGCCGCAATCAGTGTTCGCACCTCCTTGACGATGTCATTCATCGTACGACGACGGCGCACATTGAAAACGCGCTTCTTAAGTGATGCGCGGTGGGCCTTTTTTGCTCCTTTGGTAATTGGCATAGTGCGCAGAAATATACCCTAGATGTCTGAATTCCGCAAGGTCTTCCTGCCCGCATTCCGCATCATTCATCCTGCCTCACACCACATCAGACAACACGTATAAGGTGACCGGCGCCCAATCTCTGCGTATACTTAGGTATATGATTCGCCAGCTCACCGGAACGCTTGCGGCCATCCAGCCGGGAACGATTGTGCTCGACGTTAACGGCGTTGGATATTTAGTTGCCGTCAGTGAACAACCAAGCAACGCCAAGATTGGCTCAGAGCTTGTATTACATACCTATTTAGCCGTACGCGAAACAGCGCTTGATTTGTATGGCTTCAAGACGCTCGATGAACTGGAGATATTCGAGTTGCTCCTTACGATTCCCAAAGTCGGACCAAAGTCTGCTATGCAGATAATGAGCCAAGCAGACATCGAATTATTGAAAAAGGCTGTTTTGGACGACGACTCCAGTTACCTTTCCAAACTCTCGGGCATTGGCAAGAAGACGGCAGAAAAAATTGTGAACGAGTTGCGTGACACCTTTGCCGACCGGTTTGCTGTCCCCACCAGTTCAGGTGGAGCTACTAACTCTCAAACCAGCGATGTGATTGATGCACTGGTTTCACTCGGCTACCCGCTCGTTGATGCGCGTAAAGCCGCCCAATCGTTACCAGAAAATCTATCGACCAACGAGGCGGTCACTGCTGCCTTGCGGCAACTCGGGGGCTCTTAAAAATTGATTAAAAACTGTATCGTTTGATACTCCAGTACGGTCCGCGGGCCAGCGGAGCGGTCGTCATGATGGTGCCATCTGGTAGATAGAGTAAGGACGGGTTCATGTTGCCAGCCGAAACAATTGGTACTTGGTTCCACACTGCCTGCACCTTGAGCATACGATTGAGGTTTGGCCAGAAAAACGTGTGTCGATGAAACCAGCTATGAGACGTTGGGTGAACGATAAATGAGCCCGGGTTGGTATCGAGGGCTTGCTTGACGCCGAACGGCGAGACACTCTCAAGACAGAATAAAATCGGTGGCAGACCAATTGATGGGTCGCTGTAAGTTGTGTGTGGGCCGGGTTGATACTGTGAGGCGCCGAGCACGGATTGGCTAGTGAATCGACTCAAGACATTAACAATCGGCTGGTGGAGGTACGGTATGTATTCTCCAATCGGCACAAGATACTGTTTATCCGTTGTGTATACGGCATTCGTTTCCGTATCGTAGATATATGCTCGCAGTACCACGCGGCCGTCTCTGAGCGTTGTACGCGCAGAGTCAATTAGGCGCACCGGCTTATCGCCGCGGGTGGTCCGTATCCATGCCAGCGCTCGCTCAGGACTGGAAAACAAGTCAGTAAAACGCGAATCTTCAGGCAGTACCACTGTCTGCTCCGGTTGGCGCAACGCGGCTTCGACTGACGCCCGCAACGTCAACGACCACGTAAATTCAGCGGTCGACTGGGCACGCATCACTGAGTCGAAGTATGTCTCAACCACCACCACATCTTCCCCGATTGGTGCAAAGGGTGGTGTAAGCCAATTGGTTGCTATAACTAACGCCAAAAGCGAGGCACCTCCCACTATCGCTGACGTGGTATACCGTCGGACATACACGACATAGAGCAGGACAGCGATGACGCCGGCTACACACGAGAGTGTGTACACCCCTCCCCACCTCGCCAACGTGATAAGCAGTTCACTATCAGCGAGCGCCAGACCGACATACCCAAAGCTATACGAGAGATTGACGCCGTTGCCTGGACCGAGTGTAAACAGTGAATAGCCGAGCGAACCAACACCGTCAGCTATCACCACCCCGAGTGGAAATAGCATTAGGAACCATGAGCGTGCGTACACATAGCTCCGACTCCAACTCAGCAACAGGTAACCGCTACCAATCGACACCGAGAATAGTATCCAGAAAATACCTATCAATATGAGTTGCCCCAGACTAGGCCCCAAACCAAAGGCCACCATAGGGTAGACATGCCAAATCGTCACTAAGGCGCACATCGCTTTGATAGTACCGACAGAGATGCCGCCAAGAAGTCGCTCGCGTTCATCCTCGGCTGTCTCAATACCATAAAGAAACACGGCCAAACCTGGCAGAACTAGGAACCACACGAGAGGCAGAATAAACGGCACACCAAGCAACAACCCAGCTGCCACCCATACCATATACCGCTGCATTGGTTTCATATGGAGCTAGTCTAACAAAAAATGCTGCCGGATGTCTTAGGCACGAAACTCATACCTTATATGTAGCCTGACCTTTGGCTATCCACTTAAATAGAAAAGGGTGTCCAGGCGCCAAAGTTGTTGTGGTGCCATATTTCGGGGAACGAATAGTATGGATTGGCAACGAATCTGAATTGGTGATCGCCGGGCCATCGGTAGATATTGGTGTGACTAACCACCAGTTCGAGTCCTGGAATGACCACTCCGTATGAAATAGGTATCACTTCGTCGACCACTCCGTCCGCGAACCGATCAATCTCAAGCTCGAACATTGGGGTGCTGGTCGCCCACACTGGAACTGACCCGATGTTCTGCAACTCAGTACTGAACGTAGTTTGGTTTTGCCCGCTAAGGAACGCCGGCTCACGGAGTATGACGTCGGGTAGAGGGCCAGTATGTACAAGCACAGGGGTGTTCGTTTCGTATTCGTGTCGCTCAACATAGGCAATAAACTCATCGATGTACGGCTCGGTGTCCATCACACGCTGATAGAACGTTTGAGCATACGCCTCGCCATACGCGATATCGAACATGCTACTGACACCAACGATCTCTTTGCGCAGCTGCGCTGCATCAACCGCTGCTTCTACTACAGCCAGTTCCTCGTCGTTGAGGAATTGCCGCAAGACCTCGACTGCCAACTGCGATCGAGCGGCGAACAGACTTGGATAGGATGGCGAGCCCGGTGTCTCGACCGGACTGTTGACCGACAGATCGAACTGCATTGGTCGACCAACGTTATTGACGACCTTTTCAACCGCAATAAGCACACCAAGGTCGTTATCAAGAAGCTTAAAGAACTCGTGTGTCAGCGGATGTGCGTCGACTCCAATGTAGTCACCCAGCAGACCTTCTCCGACTGGGATGGCCAACAAATCATGGTATTCAGCCTCATGGATCTCGACCAGTTCATCGGTACGTTGATCAGCCAGCGATCGTGCTTGCTTCAGGAACGCTTCAGTGCGCATTCGTAACAGCAACGGATCTTCGGGAGGCGTGAACTCGACAAGCTCTGCTGTAATCGAGTTACGCTCAATGTTCGCCAAGTACCGTTCGCGTTCCAATAACTCCTGAAACGCTTCGTCAATCTCCAAGGAATCACTGAAATACCGGAACGCAAAGTTCTTCTGCTGGTACCACGAATGAAGGCCGAGCCCAAGCAATAACAAGCCTAGTAGAATAGCAACAATTAATATCCAACTGAGAATACGTTTCATGGGGTGGCTACCACCTGTCGGATGGGTCGTTTATGTCTCCATCAGGTTGCCCGTCACCTTGACCTGACGAGTGACAGTGTGGTCAGTGTTGACTGGTATCCCAAGTGGTCCGATGACTCCAGCTGAACAATCGAGGGTGAATTCAGATTCTCCACGGACAACGATTGGTACAGTGCCGTCTTCAACCCACGGAGTTGGACCAGCCCAGTTTGGTCCAGTGAGAGTACAGTCGGCTGGGTCATTACCATTGAGGTCCCAATTGACATCAACCGTGGTGCCAATATCAACTAGCGTAGCCGTCTCTAGTGTGCCCTGCTCAAAGATATTTAAGATTGGTGCCGGGGCAGGACGGTGGATTTCAAGACTGTAACTACCTATACCACCAAGGCTCGAACACTGTACGGTGTAGACGCCGTAGTCACCAATATCCGGTTCGGTCACACCGGTATCCATACATGGTACTGGATCGCCGGGAGCATTCGATGCGGGGCAGTTCGCCGCTGGATTCGAAGGATCAGTTGGGCTTGAACTGTCTGTGCTAAAGCTACCACTACCACTCGACGTCAAGTCCTGACAGGAATCAGCGCCAGCTGAGGTCCAACTCAAGTGAATATCATCTGATGGTCCAGCTGGGTCAATCACGAACGGGGTGCTTTCTGGCCAAGCTGGGCTCGGCCAGCTGGCATCAGTGCTCAAGCGAACATTCAAAGTCGTACCGGTCGGTGCTGGAGGTATCTGCAAACTCACTGTGTCTTGTGACGTGTTACCAGCCGTATCAGTACACTGAACCGTGTAATCCCGTGTCGGACCTCCTGGCACTGGATCCTCACCAGCACCGGTGTTCGGTGGAATGCTGCCAGTCGAACCTCCGCCACTCATACTAGAAAAGTCATCAAGGCCGTTACATACCAATCCAGGACCAAAGTTAGCCGTGTTCCAGGTGATCTCAATATTGTCAGTATTGATGTCCGTCGCACTTACATTATGTGGACCTGGAGAAGGGTACGAAGCAGAACCAGATACTTGTGTCGCTGACACAACCACATACGGTATTGGCGGAATAAATCCACTACTCGAGCCAGAGAATCCACTCGAGCCAGATCACCCGAACCCACTTGAACGACCCCCTGAACTACCACCTGAACCGCCGCTGCCGACAGTAATAACTGCTGATGTCGGTCCGGTCGCGGATGTGCCGTAAGTGGTGTAGGTTACACCTCCGATAGTAACGGTACCCATGGTTCTAGAACCAGCTGGCGCCGACGACACGACATCCAATACTTCTCCACCGGCGGTGGTTACGTATCTAGAATAGCTACCGCCGCTGCTTGAGCTACCACTACTGCTTCCGCCAAGAGCACTACCGATAGCATTGCCGATGGAGCTGATGGCACTGCCAATCGCATTGCCAATCGAACTAAGAACACCGCCGATACCGCCGCTGCTTGAGCTACCGCCGCTGCTTGAGCTACCGCCACCCGACGCATAAGCCACCTCGGTGTCAACACTGGTCGAGAGTCCCGTATTCGACAATGAGACAGTGAGACCAAGCGGCAATACGGCGATTAAAAAAGCACTGATAATTACTACTAGTAAAGTTTTGTTGGTACGTATGAAGAAACTCATTACCTCAATCATAATATGGAATGGTCCCAGAAAGGTATAACAGGTGTTGACAGAAATGACTGCGGGTTAAATAAATTGTCATTGCTATGCATTGACTTATTACATTTTTTGTATTATTTTTCGAAATAGAGACAGCATTGTGCTCGCAACCGAAAAGGAGTACCTGATATGCGCACCTTTATTTGCGCTTTCGTAATGGTCGTTCTGGCCAACAGCAGCACTGCTTGTGGTTCACTGAATCTGAACAACCGAGGTCAACAAAACTTGGCTCAAGATCTCGGACTTGGCTTTCGTCCTTATTCCAACCAAGGGCTGCCCGTCAAACTCTGTGCCATAAACCACAGCGGTGCCAACGGTGGTGCTTATGCGCAGCTCCGACGTGAACCGAACAAGGTTGCTGACTTCGTCGTCTTTTACCCCACCTTAGGGGCACTAAGAGCCGATCGCAACAGCTTCACCAACGCCACCGTGCATCTTGGTGTGGCCCGCACGAATGTGACGGTCGAGAATGACGTTAAAAGAAACGTCATGCGCGTGGCCGGACAACGCGTGGCCCCAAGACAGACCAGACTGTCTTATAGATCCACCGGTGGGTGGGGGAACATTACTGTCACTGTATACTCCTATCAGCGTAGCGACGGTAGCGTGCTCGCTCAAGGAGCGCTGCGCGCTAACCCTAGTCGTGGTTCACGCGCGGCGGCCGAAGGAGTGCGGCATCTCATCGGCACTACCAAAGTACTGGCACTCGGGGCTGGTGACGAACGACGTCTGGCGTCAATGCTATATCGGACGGTCAATTCGATACCGCTTCTCTCCGCTCCTGACACACTTTCGACCGTGGGGGAATGAACATTACGGCCGGTGCCTTTGGCACCGGCCTTTCTTTTTATATTAGTCACGGAGACCGAGAACAATACTTGACAGATTATTTATATGGTGTACACTAGTGGCAGAAATACGAAGACCCCCGTGTTGGTGGGTCAAAAATTGGAGGTTATCCATGAATACGTTTACCAAAGTCCTTGGCAGTGTTGCTGCTCTTGCTCTGATGACGACCGCGACGATGGCCGCCAGCGACCTGACCGGCCAACGCAACGACAGGCCGACGTTCAGCTTTTCGGTGCTGAGCAATGGCGAGACGGTTGACTTGATCGACCGCACCCTGCCGGGAAGCTACTTCTACGACGTGGCCGAAATCGGGGGTATCGAGTACGCCGTTTACGGCCGCATCATCGATGGCCGTGACGTCGGTCCGAGCTACGCTGTGCCGGCGAGCACCAAATAAGGTAACGTGCGCTGTCTGATGCATCGACAGGCGGACATCGGCGACGTGCTCGCGCCGCTGTTTTTGTCGATGATCGTGGGGTTGTTGCGCGATTTCGGCGTGGGCCCCCCTTTGACCGTGCCGACGTGTTGTAGCAACTGGCCGCGAACCAACTGCTTAAACAGCACGTCGATGAATCCCAAAGCCGCCGTTTCGTGGAGCAACTGTACGTCGGTATTATTCATGCCGCCGTCGGGGCGGAGGCTCGTGAACAGGATGAATTCCGGGGGTGACGAATTTCCGCCATCGCCCACGCGCTCGATATTGCGTGTGGCCTTGAACAGATCGACCGCGGTCATACCGGCGACATGGAGGTCGGTGACGACCAGGCTGATTCGCTGATCGTTCTTGAGAATTT
>ERZ869936.1025-NODE-1025-length-21839-cov-7.643178_pt1 | contig 21839 bp, 14 predicted proteins | sample MGYA00520876_ERZ869936 | MGnify/ENA primary metagenome ERZ869936 (study PRJEB32218, sample SAMN09650985) | biofilter metagenome | isolation source: enrty point of leading RO module | place: Saudi Arabia: Thuwal, RO plant located on Red Sea | collected 2016-02-17 ...
TCGTCGCAGAACAATCCGAATGCCACCGGCGAGGGAAAATACTACCACGTCTCGCTCATTTCCCCGAACCCGGGCACGGGATCTTTTTGCGCCAACCTCCCCGACGGCAGCCCGGCCCCTCCCTTCGTCCGGAACTTCGACGGACCGGTCGAGGCCTACAAGTGGGCCGGCGGCGTCAACAACGACATCACCGCCGTGTCCAGATCTGGCGGGAATGCGGGCAGCATCACCTTCACGACCGATGATACGTCATTCGATGGCTTCGGTCAGGACGCGGTGAAGCTTTGGCCCACGACCGATGCGGGGTACGATATTGCGGTTGGGGATCTCCTGAGCGCCAGTGCCGATACCATCGCCACCGGTTGGCGCGGCCTCGGTGGCGCCGTTGGCACCATCGATGTGAGCACGATCGCGGCAGGGTCGGTCCACATCTATTACGGGGACTATTCGGGAAAACCCAAAGTCAGCGTGATCATGCGGGATCTCGATGCGATCGAACCGGACATCACCATCGAAGATGCCCACCTCAACGGCGATACCGCCAATGGCGGTGAGTTCTACCTCGCGGAGATCGATTTCGTGACCGATGGCGTCTATGAGGAGATCGAGTTCACGTGGGACGCGGGCAGCGATGACAGCACCGCCACCGGCAACGGCCGCGGAATCGGGGTCGTGGTGACCAGTGCCGTCACGGACACGACGGACCCGACGCTCGCCCCCGCCGACATCGTCGATGATGCGGGCGGACCCTTCATCTCCACCGGGGTGGATTCGATCACCTACACGGTGACCTACAGCGAGTTGATGGATCCGGCGACCATCGACGCGAGCGATTTCGGTCTCAGCGGCTCCGCCACCGGAACCATCGACAGCGTGGTTCACTTCGGTGGTGTCAGCACGGTGGTGGTCACCCCGACAGCGGGCACCAGCGGCACGCTGGTGCTGGAGGTCAACGCCGCCGCGGTGCTCACCGACCTCGCAGGCAACGAACTCGACACGACCTCGGCGATCGCCGACGACCCGGCTGTGACGATCGTCGCCGACGTGACCGACCCGACGCTGGTATCCATCACGGACAATGTCGGCGGCGGACCCGTCGCCGATGGCCAGCCGGTCACCTACACGGTGACCTTCGACGAGCCGATGAAGGCCTCCTCGATCGGCACCGACGACTTCGAGAACGGCGGCTCCCCGGCGGCCGTCATCAACTCCGTGAGCGCGACCGGTGACCCGGCCGTCTACGAGGTGGTGGCCAGCTCCGCCTACCCCGCCGGCGCCGGCACCCTGATCCTGCAGATCAAGGCGGGGGCGGTCCTCGAGGACCTCTCGGGCAACGAACTCGACACGACCTCGGCGCTGCCGGACGACACGACCATCACCGTCAATGCCCAGGAGGCCCGGGAGACGGTGACGGTCGATTCGTTCGCGGCCATCGATCCAGAGCAGAACGACCCCGCGACGATGACTTTCGACGCCAGCGGCTCGGACAAGCTCGTGATCGTCGCCACCAAGGAGGGCAACAGCAATCCCTTCACCACCCTGACCTACGAGGGTGAGCCCCTGGTGCTGGCGGTGAGCACCGGCTCGGACGCCGACAACAGGCACTGGCAGGGCATCTACTATCTGGACAGCCCGGGGAGTTATGACAACGCCAGTGGGCCGGTGGGCGAAATTGTCGCCTCCAGCGGTTCGAGCCGGAACATCGTCACGGCGTTCGCGCTGTCCAACACCGCCCCCGGCTTTGGAGGCGTGGCGGCACCCCCCGCGCCCGACAACTCGAAGACCGTGGATCTCGGCCTGAACTTCGTTGGCTCGGCGGTGATCGCTTCGCACGGGATGGGGCAGAACGGCAACACCGCCAACGTCACCAGCGTCGATGCCGATTCCCCGCTCACCGAGACGTCGGCGATCGAACGGGGCAACAACTGGGTGGGCCACGTGACCGGATACGCCACCGGCCAGGGTCCCGGTTTCTCGACCTACTCCTTCACGGGCGGCAGCACCGCGGGCGTCAACACCATCGCCGCGGAGTTTCCGGGAGCTCTGGTTTCCGCGTCCGAACCTTTTGAGGACTGGTCGGTGCTCGACGGCGCGACCGGCGTGACCTTTGAGGGCGACGCCAATGATGACGGCGTGCAGGACGGGCTGGCGTTCCTGCTGGGAGCGGCGAATCCGAACATCGATGCCAACGCGGCCGGTCTGCTGCCGACGGTGACCGAAACCGCGGGAGGGTTGGTGCTGAGCTTCGACTGCCTGCCGGTCGCGGACCGCGGTGCGGCCGAGCTGCGTGTCGAGCACAGCAGCGACCTCGGCGTGACCGACCCGTGGACGGCGACGGCGGACCCGGTGCCGGATGCGGATGATCCGACGCCGGACAACGGGGTGACCTTCGTGGTCACCGGGCCCAGCGGATCTCCCTCGGTCAACAGCGTGACGGCGACCATCGGTGCGGGCCAAGCCTCAGGCGGCAGGCTCTTCGGACGCCTCATGGCGGTGTCGCCGGAGTAGTTCGAGCATCAGGGTGATTCCCCGCGAGTTCGGCCGGTTCCGGTCATGGGCTGAAAGAACAGGCGTCTGGCAGGGCTATCTCATGGAGCTTCCATGAAAATCGCGTTCGCCTTCCTCATCCTGCTGGCTGCCACAGCCGCGCCCGGCGCTACCGTCCCGATCCCGCCGCTCGACCCCCGGGGCGACGTCTACAAGACCGAAGGCCCCAACGATCCGCTCATCTACGGCCCCACGGTTGGAAAGCAGAAGGCCGTCCTGCTCTTCGTCGACTTCCCCAACATCCCGCAGGACGGTGACACCGAGGAACGCGCCGAGAAGCTCCTCGCCGGCGGCAGGTTCCAGCAGCTTTTCCACGACCAGTCGTACGGAAAGTTCTCGGTCGGGGTCGAGCCGGTCCACGGCTGGAGGCGGATGCCGAAGGAGAACAAGGCCTACGACCCGACGACCACCGAGGGCCACCGCGAGATGTTCGTCGATGCCTTCGCGCTCTATCCGGAGCTCAACCTCCTCGACTACGATCACATCATGATCAGCATGCCGGGCCGCGGAAACTTCGCCTTCGGCGAGCGCGACGACCAGGCCATCCCCTACCGCGGCGAGAAGATCAACGTCGCCCTGAACCAGGGAAGCATGAGCCACTTCGTGCTGGCCCACGAGTTCGCCCACTGCATGGGCCTGCCCGACCTCTACACCTACACCGACCAGGTCCCCGACGACGCCCCGCGCAACCCGCTCGGGCCGTGGGACCTCATGTCCTCCGCCGGCCAGGCCACCGGCTTCATCGGCTGGCACCGGCACAAGTTCGGCTGGCTCGACGACAACCGGAAGACCTACCTGACCAAGGGCACCCACAAGCTCACCCTCACGCCCCTCGGTGGCGACGACGGAGTCTCGATGGTCGTGGTCCCGGCGGACGATCCGTCGAAGCCGAGCAAGGTGTTCGTGGTCGAGTGCGCCCAGCCGCTGCGGATCGACAAGGACGCGCCCGAACCCGGCGGCGTGCTGGTTTACAGCGTCGATGCCACCCTCCCGAGCGGGCAGAATGCTGTCGTGGTTTACCCGCGCGAGGACAAGGTGAACGCGGCCTTCCACCCGGGCCAGCAGTTCGACGCCCCGTCCGCGCCGCTCAGGCTGCGGGTTGGCGAGGCGCAGGAAGGCGGCGGCTACGCGATCGAGGTGGTGGTGAAGTGACGGCCGCGACCTGCGTTCGGCCGGGATGCCATCACGGGCCCTTGCGTGCCGCCGATGATGGGATCTGCTCGGTCCGACCCGGCGGGGCGATTCACTCACGGGGTGGGGGATTACCCTGATTGGCTGAAAGAATCCGGCGCCGGCGTTGCTATCCCATGGCAACTCGATGAAGCGCCATCTCACCCGAACCCTCGCCGCCCTTTTCGGCCTGCTCAGCTTTTCCGCCGCCTCGGCGGGGCAGGAGCTGCTGATCAAGTCCGGCGACAAGATCGCCTTCATGGGCGACTCCATCACCCAGGCCGGCAACGGCAGGAACGGCTACATCACCTTCGTGATGGACGCCCTGAAAAAGGAAGGTCTCGAGGTGACCCACATCCCCGCGGGCAAGTCGGGCAACCGCTCGCCCGACATGCTGGCGCGCCTGGATGACGCCGTGATCGGCAAGGATCCCGACTGGATGCTGCTGAGCTGCGGCGTCAACGACGTCTGGCATTTCACGCTGAAGCTCGGCAACCGCACGTTCGAGGGCGTGCCGCTCGAGGACTACAGGAAGAACATCCGCGAGATCGTCGGCAAGGCCGAGGCGGCGGACATCAGGGTGATGATCCTGACCTCGACGATGATCGGCGAGGACCCGGAGAAGGAGACCAACAAGAAGCTCGAACCCTACAACGACTTCCTGCGGGAGCTGGCGAAGGAGAAGAACCTGCCGCTCGCCGATCTCGACAAGGAGATGCGCGCGACGCTGGCGACGATGCCGGACGAGGAGGGGAAGGCGAAGATGTTCGGCGACCCGGGCTACCAGCGGAACATCAGGAACAAGCTGACCAGCGACGGCTGCCACATGAACAAGCTGGGCAACATCATGATGGCGAAGGGAATCCTGCGGACAATGGGTCTGAGCGAGGAAAAGATCGCGGCGGCGGAGAAGTCGTGGCTGGCACAGTGACGGGCGGCGAGAGGGCGGTGCCAGTGATGTGCGGATGCAGAATTCGCAAGGCGTCGATTCTTGCGCGGTTTCCGGCGATGGTCTACGCAGTGGCGTGCGCGATCACCCCCCAGCCGCGCGCCACGCATTGTGGCTCACGCTTCTTCTCGTCGTCCCGGCATTTTCCGCCGTGGTCGAGAAGTCCCTGCGCGTGGAAGGTCAGATCGCGCCCGACGGGTCGTCGGTGACGTTGCAGTGGTGGCAGGACGAGCCGAAGGGTCCCGATCCGGTGACCGTTTCCCGGCGCCATCTGGGTCAGGAGGGAGCGGGAACCTGGACCCTGCTCGCCACGGTGCCGGGCGATACCTACACCGATACGACCACCGTTCCCGGCATCGCCTACGAGTACGAGGTGCACCGCGGCTTCCGTCCGGACCCGGAGGATCCGGTCGAGGAGGCGGCCGGCTACTGGACCGCGGGTGTCGATGTGCCCGTCGCGGCCGATCGCGGCATCGTGCTGCTGGTGGTGGATGAAACCATGGCGGCTCCGCTCGCCGGTTCCCTCGCGCGCCTGGAGATGGATCTCGTCGGCGACGGCTGGAGGGTCGTGCGGCGCGACCAGCCGCGTCACGACGGTCTCGCGAGCGGTCGCCCGGCGGCCCTGAGAGCGTGGGTGCAGGCGGAGTTCGCGAAGAACCCCGCCACGCCGCACGCGCTGTTCCTGTTAGGGCGGGTGCCGTACGTGCTCAGTGGACTCGACGCGCCGGACGAGCACGAGCCGGTGCCCCACTCGACGGACTTGTTCTACGCCGATGTCGATGGAAGCTGGTCCGACACGCTGGATCGCGGTTCGCGAAACACGGTGGGTGACGGCATTCTCGATCAAAGCTGGGTGCCGACCGCGACTCCGGCGGCCGGACCGAATGTCAGGGATGGCGGCAACGCCATCGAGATGATGGTGGGCCGCACGGACTTCGAAGACCTGCATGCCTTTGAACAAGCCGAGGTCGATCTCTTGCGTTCCTACCTCGATCGGAATCATGCCTGGCGCCATCGCCGGAGCGACCCGCCTGACAGTGCGTACTGGAACAACATGGTCTTCGATGAGAGCCCGGCCGAGCGTTACGGCCTGGCCAACATCGTCGGGCCGGCTTCTTCCTCCCAGGGAACGCACTATCTCGAGGGCCAGCAGACGCCTTCACTCTTCGGCGTGGATTTCGGGGACTGGAACGGCGCGAACTACGCGGGCTACTCGATCAAGAACGTCTTCTCGATCAACTTCGGCAGCCACAAGCACAACTGGCATCTCCACGACAACGCGCTGCGCGCGACACTGGCCCAGCCGTGGCACGTGCTCGCCTGTGGGTGGGGCGTGCGACCGAACTGGCACCTGCACCCGATGGCACTCGGGGCCACCATCGGCGAGTGCCACCGGCGCATCGTGAACAACGGCTTCGATCCCTCGGGCCGGCTCGAGTACGTGCCGCACGATGATTTCGGAAACGATTTCCGGCACGGGGTGTGGATCAACCTGATGGGCGACCCGACACTCCACGCCTTCCCGGAAGCACCGGTGAGCGATCTCGTGGCGACGAGCGCGGCAAGTGGTGTGGACCTTGCGTGGTCGGCGCCGACGGGCGGCACCCCCCTGGGCTACCGCATCTTCCGCGCCACCGAACGGTTGGGCCCCTACGTCGCGATCGATGGTGACCAGATCCAGGCGGACACCACCTTCACCGACCCCACGCCGCCTGCGGGTGCGTGGTACATGGTGCGCGCCGCGTACCGGACCGAGGTGGCTGCGGGATCGTTGAACCAGCTCGGGCAGGGGGCTTTCGCCCGGGCCGACAACGCGCCCCCGCAACCGACCACGGCCGACCTCAGCGTGCGTCCCGGGCGTTCGGTCATCATTCCCCTCACGGCGACCGATCCTGACGGTGACACCCTCGTCATGGCGAAGGCCGCCGAGCCGGAGAACGGTGAGCTCGCGGACGAGGGCGGGAGCCTGGTCTACACCCCGGAGGACGGTTTCTGGGACGCGGCCGACACCCTTCAGTACAGCGTCTGGGATGGCACGCATGCCCGGGCCGCCGAGGTGCAGGTCACGGTGCTGCCTCCCACGGTCCCTCCGTCGTTCAGCCAGCCGGCATCGGTGCTGGCCGCCCGGGCGGGCGACAATTTCACCATCACCGCCGGGGTCGAAGGCGACCTGCCGATCAGTTTCCAGTGGTTCAAGGATGGTGTCGCCCTCGCGGATGGGACCGGGTATTCGGGCGTGGAGACGGCGAGCCTCACACTGCTCGGCGTGGGTTCGGCGGACGCCGGCGAGTACTATGTCGAACTCAGCAATGCGGTCGGCACGGCCGGCAATGCCGCCGACCCGTGGCGGGTGGTGGTGACCGAGGAGAGCCTCGGCGATGCGCTGGTGCTGCACTACGACTTCGACGAGGGCTCCGGGACCTCGATCACGGATCGCTCACCGTCGGGGGAGGATCACGACATCACCGTCCCGGGAGCGGTGTGGTCTCCGGGACGTTTCGGCAGCGCGCTCGGGGCGGCGGATGGCCGGACCTCGATCGACAAGCTGGAGATCGCCGACTCCGCCGACCTCTACTTCGATCCTCAGCAGGAAGGGTTCACCATCAGCCTCTGGCTTCGCACGACCGATGCCCGCCCCTACTCGGGGATCTTCCACCGCGAGCAGGTCGATCCCGATCGGCGTCAGTTCAAGCTCTGGAACCTTTCCCCGCCGACGCTGTTGCAGTTCTACGTCGGCGACTCCGAAGGCAAGCTCGACACGTCCGCCGGCGGACCGCCGTTGGATGACGGCGACTGGCATCTGATCACGCTGGTCAACCGCCACGTCGGCGGGACCTGGAAGGCGCGGCTCCATTTCGACGACGGCGCGCGATTCACCGAGATCGACAGTGGTCCGGTGACCGTGCCCGGCGAGCCGCTGCAGTTGTCCACGCCAAAGGGCTGGGAGGGACAGATGGATGATCTGCGGATCTATCGCAAGGCCCTGTTGCCGGCCGAAGTGGCGTTGCTTCATGCCGGGGCGCTGCCCGCGCCGCCGATCTATTCCGAGTGGAGCGCTGGCATCGTGTGGAATGGGGCGGATGCCACACCCGGTGGCGATCCGGATGGCGATGGCATCGTCAACGAGCTGGAGTTCCGTCTCGGGCACGATCCGCTTGTCGCCGGTCCGATCTTCGGGCGGAACGAGTTGGAATCGGACGGATCGGGCGACTGGTTCGTGCTCGAGTTCCGGCGACGGAAGCTCGCTCCGCGAACCGCGCCGTGGATCAGCGAGGACCTGCAAGAATGGTCACCCCTGATCATCGACCAGGATTCGGTCGAGGAGCAGATTCTGGATTTCGATCCACTGGGCGATGGCGCGCACGAAAACGTCCGGCTGCGGCTGCGTCGCGACGTGCCGTCACGCTACCTCCGCTTCGAGCCCTATCGTTGAGGCGTGCCGGGCTTCAGGCCTCCGGCAGCTCGAAACCTTTGCGGTAGCCGGTCTTGAGGAAGGCGTTCGCCTTGTCGGCCATCGTGCCGGTGAAACGCTCCGACTCCGCATCGATCTCGAGCACCGGGCTCATCGCCACGGCCGGGTCTTCGAGCGAGATCCCGTGGGCGACCAGGCGCTCGTTGGCCTGATCCAGCAGCTCGCTCCAGGCGGGCAGGCTCCTGTTGATATCGAGCGCCTCCTCGCGCGAATAGTCCGAGCCGGTCTTGTAGCCGATGTTGGCCAGTTCGCACCACGCGCTCGAGTAGTGGCCCTGCACCACGTCGGCGTTGAGGATCGAACGCTTCCGCTCGCGGACCGCCTTGATGAAGTTTCCGATGTGGCCCTCGCCGCCGCTGCCGCTGAACTTGCGGATGCGCTTTCCATCCTTGTCGAAGGCGCCGCCACCGCCGCGGCCGCCGCTGTAGCGCCCGCCCTCGCAATGCACGGTGTATCCGCTGCGCGTGCCCAGGTAACCAGGCGCCGCCTTCGAGCCCGGTTTGATCGGCAGGTTCGTCAGGTCGAAAATGACCGGGATCGAGCCGGTGTCGTAGTACGCGACCTGGACGTTCGGGGTTTCCCCGGCGTCGTCCCATGTCAGGCGTCCCGCCGCGGTGAGCAGCCGCTTGGGCAGGCCGACCCGGTCGGCCAGGCCGACGTTGCGCACGTCGTCGAGGATGTGGACGCCCCAGTTGCACATCTCGCCGTTGCCGGTGTTCCAGTCCCAGTGCCAGTCGTAGTGGAGCTCCTTGCGGTGAAGGTCGCGCCTCTCCGCCGGGCCGCACCACAGGTCGTAGTCGACCGCGGCGGGGATCTTCAGGGTTCCCGGGATCTTCGCCACCGGCTCGCGCAGGAAATAGTGGTTGGCGTGGATGTACTGGATCTCTCCGAGTTCCTTGTCGTCGTGGAGGAAGCTCCGGATCTCGTCCTGCACACGGTCGGAACGCTGCTGCGTGCCGACCTGCACGATGCGCTTGGTCGCTTCGGCGATCTCGATCAGCCGGCGTTGCTCGACCAGGTTGTGGCCCAACGGCTTCTCGACATAGACGTCCTTTCCCGCCTGGCAGGCCCAGATCGCGGCGAGGCAGTGCCAGTGGTTGCAGGCGGCGATGATCACGACGTCCACGTCCTTGTCGTCGAGCGCGTTTCGCAGGTCCTGCGCGACCTTCGCGTTGGGCGCGATTTTCGTCGCCTGCCGGGCCCGCGTTTCGTCGGGATCGACCAGCCAGGTGACCGTCAGCCCCGGCACCTTCACGGCTTCCTTGACCAATTGCATGCCCCGGTTTCCGACGCCGATCACCGCGGCGCGAAGCGTTTCGCTCGGCGCGGCGAAACCACGGCCGGTGAGGGCGACCGTGGAGGCCGCGGTGACGAGTGACTGGCGGAGAAAGGTCCGGCGGGGCAGCGGGTTCATGGCGGGAAGCATACGGAGGCACGGCCACGAGTCGAGCATCCGGCCGTTCGGCCGGACGTGACGGGTTGGAACAAGGCCACGGCGAGGAAAAGACCGAGCAGCGGGGTGACCCAGATCAGGTAGTTGTTGTGGAAGGTGCCCGCGGCGAGAAAGGCGGCGCCGTGGGCCACCAGCAGGTAGGCCAGCGTCGCCCGCGGCGTCCAGCCGGCCCGCATCGCCCGCCACAGGCCGTAGCCGATCAGCGCGATTCCGAGTCCTTTCACCAGCCACGCCGTTCCGGGCCTCAGGAAGTGGACGAGCGCCGTGCTGTCGGTGGACCGGACGAAGTTGAAGCTGACAAGATTCGCCACCAGTCCCGGCGCGTCCCAGGCGAGGAAGGGGCCGTAGCTGGCCGCCAGCACCACCGGCAGCGGCCACCAGTCACGCGGGCGCACGGCGAGGAGCAGGGGAACATAGAGCGCGCCGGGAAAGAGCTTCGACGCGATCGAGGCACCGACGAACAGCGCGGTGAGCCGTCCGCGGCCACCGAGGAAGCAGAGGACCGCCAGCAGTCCGCACAGCAACGGGAGCAGATCGGTGGCGGAGAGATCGAGGGTGTTGTGCGCGATGTGCGGGGGGATGTGAATGATGATCAGGGCCACTGCCCAGGGCACGCCCGGGTCCGGCCACCACCGGCGGAGGATGGCGATCACGGCCGCGACGATGCCGAGGTAGAGGAGCTGGTGGACGACGTAGATGCCGGCATGCCCGCACAGCGCGACGGCCGGAGTGTAGAGCGCCAACTGCAGCGGGCCGTACTTGTAGCCCAGCCGCGATGAAAGACCCTGCCATGCTTCCTGTTTCCCCGGATCGTCCCCGGGCCGCGGGACCAGCTCCCACACGGCAGATGGGTCGGTGCCGGACTCCAGCGCCGCGTCGATTTCTCCGACGGCAAGGTTCGCATCCTCGGGCTCGATCAACTCGTCGAGCCCGATCCGGAGTTCGGTGGTGTCGAGCGGGATCTCGCGCCCGTAGGGATTCACGCCCCGCTCGATGAGATAACGTGAGGCTCGGTAGCTGATCTGGCCCTGGTCCAGTTCGATGGATCGTGTCGAGGTGGCCCGGTGGATCGACCGCACCCCGGTGTCGAGATGGAAGGCGATACCACCCAGCGCGACGACGAAAAGAAGAACCTGCCGCAGCGACGTCCGGCCTGTCGGAAGCGGGCGCGGCTCCCGGCATGCCGCCCGCCACGCGAGCGCTGCGAGCAAGACGAGCAGCAGGGCGCGCGCCGGCCCCCGGCCCCAGTCGAGGACGAAGAACAATCCGAGCAGCACGCACGCGCCCGCGACGATCGCCGTCACGCCCCAGTCCACACGGCTGGCCGCCCCGGACGCGTTCGTGTGGGATGAAGTCACGCGTGCAGCTTGTCGTGTTGAGGCAGGAGGGGAAGGCCTCATCGATTCATGTTCCTTCGAAGCACCAACGAATGCACGAAACTTGGGATAACCCGCCAGGTCACTCCGCCTGTCCCCACACTTCGGGGACGACGAAGCCCTCAGGCGCCTGGTTCGGCGGAAAATGCGGCTCGACCGCCCCGGCCCTCAGTTCCTCCAGCTTCTTCCGCAAACGGGCGAGGACCTCGGGCTGCTCCCGGCCGAGATCCTTCTTTTCGATGGGATCGTCCTTCAGGTTGAAAAGCTCCCACGTCTCGGGACCGTCGTAGGCATTCGCATTCGCCCTTACCGATCCATTGTGCACCAGCTTCCAGTCGCCCATCCGGATGGCTCCCTGAAACGGCGTCACGTTGTGCAGGATGAACTCATGGGGTGAGGGCCGGCCTGCGGCAATCGTTGGCCAGGCGTCCTTCCCATCCAGCGGCTTGTGTTGATCAACCTCGGCACCTGCCAATCCCAGCAGCGTCGGATACAGGTCAACGATGTGGAGCGGCTCGTTCACCACTCCGGGCTCGAGTTTTCCCTCCCATGCCATGATGGCCGGCACGCGGATGCCGCCCTCGTAGAGCAGTCCCTTCTCGCCCCGCAGCTCGCCGTTCGTGCCTGCCATGTTCATCCCGCCGTTGTCCGAACAGAAGAAGACGAGCGTTTCCTCCTCGTGCAGATGCCTGGCGACCGCGTCGAGGATCCGCCCGATCGCATCGTCCATCGACGTCACCATGGCCGCATAGACCTGTCGCCGCTTTTCGGTATATCCAGGGTTCCGCGCGATCTGGTCTTCGGGCGCCTGCCACGGCGAGTGGGGTGCGTTGAAGGGCACGTAGAGGAAGAGCCGCTTTTCGGAATCGGTCGCGTCATGTTCCTCGATGATCCGCACCGCCTCCGCGGCAAGGAGATCGGTGGCGTAGCCATCGTCGTCGCAGCGTCGGTCGTCCCGATGCCAGTCGTGGCCGCCGTCGCGGAGGTGAGTGAAGTAATCGATCGCCCCGTTGTAGTGCCCGTACTGCCGGTCGAAGCCGCGCCGGGTGGGCAGGTATTCGGGCTGGGAATGGCCGAGGTGCCACTTGCCGACGATCGCGGTGGCATAGCCCGCCGTCTTCAATCCCTCCGGCAGCGTCTGCTCGTCGAGGGGCAGGCCGTGTGTCGCCCACGGGCGGATCACGCCGCATTGCAGCCCGAGCCGGATCGGATAACGCCCGGTCAGCAGCGCGCCGCGGGTCGGCGAGCACACCGGCTGGACGTAGAACTGGTCGAGCCGGACCCCGCTCCCCGCAAGGCGGTCGATGTGCGGCGTCCTGATCCGCCCTCCGTGGTATCCCACGTCTTTCCAGCCGAGGTCGTCCGCCAGGAACAGGATCACATGAGGGCCGGCCTCGGAGGACCGCTTGGCCAACGCCGGTGCCGTCACGACGGGAAGAACCGCCAACAGCACAATCCACGGGGATTTCATCGCGAAAGCCCATCACGGATCTCCCGCCGTGTCGAACCCTCCGGCTCGGTCCGGCGATCTGCTCGGCACCGGGAAGGATTCGATTCCTGATCATCAGTTCCCGTGGAAAAAAAGCGGTCGAAAATTGGAAAGAATCCGTGCTTGGCATCGTTCTTCCCGTCGGAAACCCAGGGGCTGGAAGAGAGTTCGCCCTCCTCCGGCACCGAAGCAAAAGCCCGCATGTCCAAACCACCCTTCGAACATGACCAATTGCTTCATTCATGCCTCACGGCGGCTTTCCGTAACCCGCGGCTTCATCAAGCGAAGCCCGATGTTCCGCCGCATCCGGGAATCGCGTCCTGCGACCGTCGATGAACTTGTCGCCGCCGCCAAGGCGGCGGTCAGAAGCGGGCGGATGCGACCCGGCGATCCGTTCCCCACGCCGGATGAAGTTTCGGACCTGTCGGGTGCGCCCGTGGCCGATTGTCTCGAGGTGGTGACCGCCCTCCTTCAGGCCGGCGCGATCCGGCAGGACGCCTCCGGGAATCTCACGGTGGCTCCGCCGGAGCCTGCCTGACGACCTTCGGGAATCATGTAGGGCGGGCTGTCGGATTTTGCCTCGTGGAAAAGGGCCGGTCCCGCGAAACGGAGCCCGTGAGCTTGTTACGATGTGGTAGGCTCAGGATGCCTCCAATCTTCAGGATTCCATCACCCGTCGGCTACAGGGTTTCCCGAAGGTTCTCAGAACGACACCACGCAGTGCCAGAGGAAGGCGTAGGCCCAGGCGTCGATGCCGCCGAGGGTGCGGGTCACGATTTCCCGGTCGCCGGTGATCTCCGGCAGGTCCGCGAGTTCGTCGGCGGCCGGCATCACCGAGCCCGGCGGGCGCGGATGGGGAGCGTGAAGGCGCGGGTCGGGCGCGAAGGATTCGGGCAGGCGCCCGGGCTCCGGAGCCGGGGTCGACTGGGAGTAGACGCCGTGTTCGCGGGTGTAGTCGGTGAGCGCGCGGAGATTCTCGATGCTGGTGTCGTCCTGCATGATGGCCCCGGCATCCATGATGTAGCCGCCATCGACCGCGACCTCGTCGATGATCCGCCGGCAGAACGCGCGCACCTCGTCGGGCGTGCCGTAGCTGAGCAGCGTGTTGGGAATCCCGCCGCTGATGGCGAACTTGTGGCCGAGCTTGCGCTTGGCGGCGAAGACGTCGTCCCGGTCGCAGTGGACGATGACCGACCCGGCCGGGAGTTCGAGGAAGGCGTCCCAATGATGCGCCCACTGGCCTTCGGCGTAGAAGAGCACCTGGATGCCGTCGGCCCAGAGGGCCTCGATGATGGGCTTGAGCATCGGCCAGTGGAAGCGGTCGAACTGCTCGGGGGTGATGAAGGGCACGCAGCCGCGGTGCATCCAGATCGTGACCGGCAGCTTCCGCTCCGGATCGGCCGTGCTACGGGCGACCTCGTACATGTGCGGCATCATCGCCTCGACCGCGGCCATCACCTTGTCCGGCCGCTCGAAGAGGTCCATGGTCAGCCCGAGGTAGCCGCGGAACTTGTCGGCGAGGATGTCGAAGGGGCTCTTGAGGATGCCGGCGATGGCCGAGGGCATGGCGCATTCCTCGCGCAACTCCCGGACGGAGCGCCCGAGCGCGCCGAAGTAGTCCATCACCGCCATGCCGCCGCGCAGCCAGGCGAGGTTGTTGGCGCTGGTGTTGGCCTCGCCGGGTCGCACCAGGCGCCGGTTGGTGCGCGGCACCCAGCTTTCGAGCAGGTAGCCGGTCGGGTCGGCGATCAGCGCGTCGTAGTCGTCGGCTGGCATCCACTCCCCGCCCTCGGGAGGCTCGAGGTACTGGAAGCCGGTGTCGGGGCTGATGCCGACGCCGGGGATGGCGTAGTAGCGGCTCCCGAGCAGTTGGGGAATGACGCCCCACACGTAGACCATGTTCGGCACCACGGCATCCCAGTCGAAGCTCTTCGCACAGGTCCGGGCCGCCTCGAAGGCCAGCTCGTAGTCCTGGGTCACCTGCTGGCTGGTCATCCCCGCGACCTTGGCGGTGAACTCGGCGACGAAGGGACGGATCGGAATCATGTCCGGGCGCCCGTTGCGCATCGCCGTGACGTAGCGGTCGAGCCGCTGCCGGTAGAGGATTTCCCGCTCGGCTTTCATGGGGACGATCGCGATCCTCTGGCATCTCCGGCACCAGGGAAACTCAATTCCGGCCAATCGGCGGGATTCCCACCGGCGGTTCGCGAATCCGAACGATGGCCGGTGCCGTAAAGGGTTCCGGCGGGGGTCCTGAAGTCAGGATTTCGTCTTCCCGCCGGCTCCTTGGATCCTGAGCCTCGGCTCGTCCATGCCGAGGGCCAGCACCATCGCCGCGGTCGGGTGGATGCGCGGCGACATGTAGTAGGCCTTTTCGTGGCGGTTGCGGCCGGGCTGGATGACGAAGGCGCCGTCGTGGGTGCGAGCCATGTTGATGAAGGCCTTGTTGTAGTCGAGCACCTCGCGGGTCGCTGCCTCGTCGCCGGAAAGCTGGATGCCGAGCAGCGCCCAGCCCCAGGCCAGGGCGTTGTCGCCATGACCGTCGTTGAGGCGGGTCTTGGCGGTCGTCAGGCCCTTGACGACGCGATTGACGTGGTCCTCGGAACCCGGGCGACCGGCGAGCTCGTGGACGATGATCGAGAGCCCCTGACGGCCGACCGGCGTGTAGGCCCCGGTCGCGAAGCGGTAGCCCATGTAGCCGGATTCGTGGGTGTGGGTATGGACGCATTCGTAGGCGAGATCGCGGTTGAAGTCCTCGATCTCGATCCCGCAGTCCTCGGCGAGTTCCCACGACAGCAGGGCCATCAGGGTGGTGATGGTCATGGTGCCGTAGCCGGCGATCCGGGCGCCGTGGCCGTTGCCGCCCTTGAGGAAGTTCTTCGCCTGCGGCTGGCCGCCATGCATGGCGTTCTTGTAGAGTTCCGGATCGATCACCTGCGAAAGGTAGAGGCGCCCGCAGTTCTCCTCGAGGGTCGGAAGCACGCGCTCGTCGCCGGTGGCGAGATGGTATTCGGCGAGGAAGATGGCCTGGTAGGAGGGATACCAGGTCCACTGCTTTTCGCCCGGCGGTTCGTTCCATGACATCGCCAGGTCTTTCGCCGCCCCGGTCTTGCCCCGGGCGAGCATGGCGAGGCCGAGAAGGCCCTTCTCATGGACGATCCCGCAGCGTTCGTCCGGGCGCTCGAGCAGGTAGTCCATCGCCCGCGCGGCGAGCTTCTCCGACTTGGTGCAATCCCTGGGGAAGGTGTCGCTGAAGCGACCGATGGCCTCGAGCTGGATCTCGACCTCGGCGGGCTTTCCGTCGCGGATCACGTCGAGCGTGAGCACGCCGTCCCCGCCCTCGCTGTCCTCGATCGCCTGGCCCAGGTCCATGATCGGCCCTTCGTAGCCGGCACCGGGCTCCATTCCGTAGCACTTGCCGAAGGTGTGCTTGCCGAAAGGCTTGCCGTTGGCACCCGTGATCTCGTCGTCGAGGCGAAGCCGCTTGTCCGCCGGTGAGTCGCCGAAGACGTGCTTCACCACGAAGGAGTCCTCCTTGAGGATGGCACGGGCGCCGGTGGGGCCGAGGTTGACGAGGAACCCGGGGCACTCCTTGTCCGGACCGATCTTGGTGGGCTTGTCCCACTGGCCGAGGTTCTCCGGGTCGAAGATCGCGCCGGCGTCCGTGGCGATGGCGAGGGACAGGGCGAGGAGAAGGGAAACCGGGCGGAGCGCGGTGGCGGAGCGGAAATTCATGGAATCGGATCGGTCGCCGATGACTACGCGGCGGATCCGGACGGGGTTTCGGATTTTCGGCCAAACCGATTCACCACCTTGCGTCGGGGGGTGGCCTTCGACGAGACATTCGGCATCCGCTCAAGTCGGACCTTTGCCTTGCGAGACTCCTTCGACCTTCGAAGTCGGAACGAAGCGATCTCCATCATGGATCCACGGGCGAAGCTCTGATACCTCGGGTTGGCCATGAAGAAAGCTCGCGCTCGGAAAGTCCTTCACTGTGGTCTGCTGCTTGCATGCCTGCTCGCGAGCCCACCCGGCCTCCACGCGCAGGAGTCCGAGATCGCCGACGAGACCACGGTCTACTGGGACGGCCAAGGCAAGCGGGTTCACGTCGAGGGCTGCCGCCGCCTGACCAGGGATGCGCAGGAGCTCGCCAAGCTGCAAAAGATGACCGCGGCCGAGGCCAGGGCCAAGGGCACGCCCCCATGTTCACGCTGCCCGGGCAGTGTGCTCAACATCCGGCGCGAGGCGGAGGCGGAAAAGAACAAGAAGGACGTGGCACCCAAAGAGGAAGCCGACAAGGACACCGGTGTGGAGTACGATCCCGACACCGTCGTCTACGTCGACGCGCTCTGGTACCGCGTTCATGCCGCGGACTCCCCCGACCTGATTCTCAAGGAGCACAAGAAGACCATGACGCTCGCCGAGGCCGACAGGCTCGGCTACCGCATCGGAGAAGCCGGCCAGTCCGGAAGAACCGTCAGCTCCTTCATCGGTTACAAGCGCCAACATCCTCCGAAGAAGATTCCCGACGATGCTCTGCTCGCCGGCAGTGACAATCCACGGCAGGGCAGATGTTATCCCGGCTGCCACCGACGCCAGATGCATGCCGGTTTCACACGAAGGCCATTGAACGAGTGGCTCAAGGACGGTTTCGTGCTATGCGGGCACTGCAAGGAGCGGGGGCCGAGTGACGCCACCATCTCCGAGGAAAACTGGGCCAAGCTCGAAAAGCGGGAGGAATACGTGCCGCCGGAAGGCTGGATGCACAAGCCCTACTCGCCCGACGAGATGCCTTCGGGGGAGGAGATCGAGATCCTCATTCAGGAGACGATCGCCGGAGGCAGCGCCATTCAGGAGCTGCCTTTTGACAACCCGGTGGTCTCCGTCGAGCAGTTCGTGATGATGCGCTTCTTCTTTCCCGTCCATCAATGGCTCAAGCTCTACAAGGTGTACCGCTCGACGGGAGATGAGCGCGTCCATGCCCTGATGCTGGAATCGGCGCGCCACTACAACGAACTCTCCAAGGCCTACCCCGCGGCCGTGCAGTACAAGGCGAAAGATCCGGAAGGCCTGGCCTACATGTACACCATGGCCTTGTGCGCGCGCATCACCCTTCAGAAGGCCCGCAAGGCCCCGGCCTCGGTCACCGAGGAAGAGCTTGCGGAAGCCGGGGACTTTCTCGAGACCATGGTTTCCGTGCTCAAGCCGAGCTATGAGGGTGACGACGATCTGGATGCGGAGATGGGCATTCCCAAGCCAGTGGCCGATGACTTCAGGGAGCGGGCCTTCAACCGTGCGATGAACGGCATCGGCACCATGGCCACCATCGCCGTGGCGCTGGAGGACTGGCAGACGCTCAAGGGCGGCAGGGAATACCAGTCCACGATCGATCGCTACCGCAGGACGGTCGCCGAATACATCAAGAACTGGTTCAAGGAGAGCTGCTTTTCCACCTTCGATGGCAAGACGCACTTCTACTATCCCTACAAGGCCGGAAAGATCAGGGAGGTGGAGGGAGAGGTGATCTTCAACAGGCCCGAGGACGGCGGCCACTACTCGCACACCATGCAGGGCTGCCTGCTCATCTATGAGGCCATGCCCGAGGTCGGCATCGATGACGACTTCATGACCGCGGTTGCCAATGCGATCCACCACAACGCCACCACCAGGATAGAACGGCAGGGCAGGATGGTTCTCTCCGGACATGTCGAGAGTCCCGTCATGTCGCGGGTGCGACCCTACGGAAAGAACAAGGGGGGTCACCAATACGCCCCGGCCCGCGACCGCTTCTACATGCTGCAAGCCTTCCGCGACGACATGATCGAGGGCTTGTGCAATCCTCTGAACGAGGAGACGAAGGCCGCGGCCAACAGTGAGCACGAAAAGCGCTTTGCCACGCTGCACGCGCACTACCTCAAGGCCTTGCGCAAGGACCGCAGCCTCATTCATCTGGGTGAGAAGAAGTAGGCTGAATGGATGGCTGTCCGGCCGGTGTCGTGGCTCCTTCGATGAAATGGCGCGTCCATGCCACGATTCAAGGACCGACCTCTTCGACAACGGCGAGCATTCAGGCTTCACCTGCCGCAGCCTGCCTTCGGACGCTCCCGGGCGTTTGTCCGGTCGCCTTCTTGAAGGCACGGGAAAAGCTCGCCTCACTTTCATACCCCAGCTTCTCCGCAATCTCGGCATGCGTCTGGTCGGTATCGCGCAGCCAGTTGCGGGCGACTTCGAACCGCCATTGTCGCAGGTAGCTCATCGGGGTCTCGCCGACGAGATCGGCGAAACGGGCCGCGAGGCCGGAGCGGGAAATACCAACGGCCTCGGCCAGGGATTCCACCGTCCAGGCTTGGGTTGGTTCCCGATGAATCAGGGCAAGCGCGCGTCCGACCTGTGGATCCTGCAGCGCACCGAGCCAGCCGATCCGGGCATTCGGGTCGGTTCGCAACCAGTGGCGAATCGCCTGCACGACGAGAATGTCGGCGAAGCGGGTGATGACGGCATCGCCACCGGGGCCGAGGCTGCGGGCTTCCTGCATCATGATCTGGACGGATCCCCGAAGCCACTCGTTGCCTGGGGTGGACGCCTGCATGCGTATCAATTTCGGCAGAAGACCGATCATGCGGCGGGCGGCCGGATCCCTGACCGACGCGACGCCGCAGATCAGGCCGGACGGACTGCCGCCATTGTCGACTTCGAGCAGCTCGTAGCGGGGGCTCAGGAGGGGACGGTCGTAGTCGTAGAGATTGATCGCCCGAGTCCCGGGCGTGTCGACGATCGCATGCCCGCGGCCCTGGGGAAGAAGCGCGAAATCACCGGCTTCCATCTGGAACCGCTCGCCACTGCCGAAGGTGATCCACGCCGATCCCTCGGTCACGATATGGAACATCAGGCTGTCGGGCATCGGCGGCAGCTCGATCCCCCAGGGCGCGCGCAGTTCCGACCGACAGAAGAAGGCGCCACTCAATCGCAGCGCATGCAGCGCCTCCCCAAGCGGATCGACGGACCGGAAGGCTTCCTCGGTGGAGTTGGCCGTGGAATGGTCCGACATCTGAACAGGGTGCCGCTTTTGGACGAATGGTCAATCTACTTGGAGCCGCTGCCATAGCCGATCGGGGCGCGATCGATCAGGGTGCGGGTGATGAAAGCAAACACCATCAACCAACCCGCCCGGAACATGAACTCCACGACCGCTCCGTTTCTCGTGATCGGCGGCAGCGGAAAAACCGGACGCCGCGTGATCGAGCGCCTCAAGGTCCTCGGGCATGACGTCCGCGGCGCCTCCCGCTCGAGCAACCCGAACTTCGATTGGAACGACGATTCCAACTGGAACGATGTGCTCGAGGGCGTCGAATCGCTCTACGTCACCTACCATCCCGACCTCTCCGTTCCCGGAGCGTCGGATCACATCCGCGCACTGCTGGCCGCGGCCAGGACGCAGGGCGTGAAGCGGGTCGTGCTCCTCTCCGGCCGGGGCGAGGACGCGGCGCAACCCGGCGCGCGCCGCGTGCTCCACTCGGGCATTCCGGCGACGATCGTGCGCTGTGGCTGGTTCAACCAGAACTTCTCGGAGTCGTTCTTCCGTGACCTGCTCATGAGTGGCACGCTTGCCGTTCCCAACGCCCACGTGGGCGAGGGGTATGTGGATGCGGACGACATTGCCGACGTCGTCACCGCCGCCCTAACCGGCGAGGGTCATGCCGGCGAGATCTACCAACTGACCGGACCCGAGTTGCTCACCTTCCGGGACATCGCCGCGATCTTTCGCGAGGTGACCGGCCGCGAGCTCACGGTGGTCGATGTCTCGCGGGAGGAGTTCGTGGCGGGGCTGGAGGCCGCGCAATTGCCGGCAGGCATGGTTCAGCTCGTCGACTACCTCTTCAACGAGGTTCTCGACGGACGGAACTCGAGTCTGGCTGACGGGGTGCGGCGGGCCCTCGGTCGCCCGCCTCGCGACTTCCGCAGTTTCCTGCAGAAAGCCCATCTCTCCGGTGCCTTTGCCTGAATTCAACCATGGGGGCGGTCGGATCCGGCCGCCCTCATCTCCGCCTTCTCACTCCGGCCTTCTCTCGTCATGAACACCGAACTCCTTTTCAACAGCCTGCTCCTCTTCGCCACCCTCACGACTCTCCTTGTCACCGGCCTTCTCTTCACCTTCGCCCTCCTCGTCATGCCGGGCCTCGGGCGGCTGGAGGATCGGGCCTTCCTGCGGGGCTTCCAGGAGATCGACCGCATCATCCAGAAAGGTCATCCCATCTTTGTGGTCGTCTGGATGGGATCGGTCGTCAGCGTGATGGCCGCAGCGGTGATGGGATTCAGCCAACTCGACGCAATGGCGTGTGGCCTGCTCGTGACCGCGGCGGTTCTCTACCTACTCGGAGTCCAACTGCCGACGATGCGGGGGAACGTTCCCCTCAACAACCACCTGCAGACGCTTGATCTCGAGACGCTCGACGAACCCGCGCTCGCGAAAGCCCGCCAGGCCTTCGAACCTGCGTGGAACCGCCTCAATGTCTTGCGGACAATGATCTGCGTTGTGGCCGCGGTGCTGCTGATTGTCGTGGGGATTCTGACGTGAGGTCGGCAGGTTGAAACAAACTCTAACCTGAGGGTGACAGGCGACCGCCCCGAACCGGCCCCCAAGGAATGTTGGCCCTTAGCCAGGGGTGTAAACCCTGGAATCCGCCCGCCCGATCCCCGCCGCACGCTCGACCAGACCTGCGGCTACGCCGGCATCGTCCCACGCACCTACCAGAGCGGCGGTCCCGACAAGCCCGTCCCGCGGACGCGGGAGAAAGGTCGGCCCGCGCTGCAACCGCATCCTCAAGGACTGGACCGTCCAGAGCGCCATGAAGCTCCGCCTCTACGGCCCGGCCGAAATCAAGGACCGTATCATCCGCTGGAACCACAACGGCCAGCACGGCATGTATGCCGCGGCCCGCCGCTACCTGCGCCTCGCGCTGACCCTCACGCGCAACGGCATGCCCTACCTGCCGCCGCCGGCCCGCGCCATCGATCCCGACCCCGCCGAACTCGAAGCCGGTGTGCGCTCCACCTGGGAGGTGCTCACCCGCAAATGGCGGACCGTTCCCGGTGGTCTCGACCTCATCACCGACGAGGCAAACCCGGTCGGCTTCTGGCGGCGCACCCTGCGCGAACTCCACGGCATCCAGCTTCCCCGCGGATCATGAAAACGACTCTCTACTGCGCATCCCGTAGCAAACCCCTTCCCGACAACCGGCGGCGTCGTGACGCCCGCCCGGAGATTGGGAGCCCGAAGCGGAGAGGGGGCGATCGGATGGCTCAATACCATAGGACGCCGCACGTGAGTGACGGCTTGGGTCAGTAAGCCAACCACACCGATCGCCCCCGATCCGACCCCGGTG
>ERZ869936.1026-NODE-1026-length-21812-cov-5.435814_pt1 | contig 21812 bp, 18 predicted proteins | sample MGYA00520876_ERZ869936 | MGnify/ENA primary metagenome ERZ869936 (study PRJEB32218, sample SAMN09650985) | biofilter metagenome | isolation source: enrty point of leading RO module | place: Saudi Arabia: Thuwal, RO plant located on Red Sea | collected 2016-02-17 ...
CGGAGTCGATGCCCCGGCTGATCTCCTCGACGGTGTCGCCCATCATGAGCGTCGGCACGCCACAGGCGTGCTCGACGTTCTCGATGCCCCGCTGTACCTCTCCACGGGTCTCGGCCAGGATCTTCCCGTGCTCCCGGGTGAGCTGCACGGCGAGCTCTTCCTTGTGCTCCTCCAGCAGGGCCTTCAAGCGGAAGAGCACCCGGGCCCGCTCGGGCACCGGCGTGGCCCGCCACATGGGGTAGGCCTCGGACGCCGCTTTGACCGCCGCGTCGACATCGGCGCGGGTGGAGACCGGTACCCGGGCGATCTCCTCGCCTCGGGCCGGGTTCGTGACGGGGAGGGTGTCGGGAGCGGACGCCTGACGCCATCCGCCGCCCACGTAGTTCATGACCTGGGTGCTCATCTACTGCATCCTCGTGGAGTCGGAGGAGCGACGCACCGCCGGCTGACACGCCGGCCACTCCACGGGTCGGCCGCCACGGGTCATCACCTCGCGCCGTGTCCGATCCGTGAAGGTGGGATCGTCGGCGGCCAGGTAGGTCAGGGACGCCGTCAGCACCGCGTTGTTCATGAGATCGTCGAAGACCAGCTTGTCGAAGGTGTCGCGGTGCGTATGCCAGGTGTGGGAGCCGTAGTCCCACGAGAGCGCGCCAAGGCTGAACGCCGGCGCCCCGTAGCACACGAAAGACGCGTAGTCCGAACCGCCGCCGCCGGGCATGCCCGGGAGCTGTAGCTCGACGTACTGCGACACCTCCGCCGGGACCTTCTGCATCCACGACGCGATGGAGGGCGTGGCTCCCACGATGCCCTGAGCGGACAGCCTCACGATCCGGCCCGTTCCGTTGTCCTGGTTCCAAAGGGCCTGGAGTCCGTCCACCACCTCCGGGTGGTCCTCGGTGAAGGCCCGCGACCCGTTGAGCCCCTGCTCTTCGCCGTTCCACAGGCCGATGAGGATGGTGCGCTTGGGATTGGGATAGGCCGCCCTCAGGATGCGCATGGTCTCCATCATGAGGATGGATCCCGAGGCGTTGTCCGTGGCGCCCGAGCCCCCCTCCCACGAGTCGTAGTGTGCGGAGAGCACGACGAACTGGTTGGGCCACTCCGTGCCGGGGATCTCACCGATGACGTTGAAGACCGGGACCTCGCCACGGTTCTCCGATTCGGCGGTGAGGCGAAGCACCGGCTCCTGTCCATTCGCCACGAGGCGGTAGACCAGACCGTAGTCCTCGCACCCGAGCTCGAAGGTGGGCGACGCCCGGTTGTAGGCGTTGAAGACCCGGGTCGTACCGAAGGATCCGGGCCACTGGGAGGTGATGATCCCGGCGGCGCCGGCTTCCTCGATCTGGGCATGGAGGTCACGGCGGCGACCGTCCTGCGATCCCGCCGAGGCCAGGTTGCGGTTCCACGCCTGCTCGGCCTGCTGACGCCGCGCGTCCATCTCCTCCGCCGAACCAGGGGCGGCGAACTCGGCCCACTGGTCGTCGGAGCGGCAGGTGGGCTCCGGGAAGGAGAGCATCACCCACTTGCCGGCCACGGTGCCGAGGAACGATTGCCAATCGGCGGGGCTCCGGATGTTCTCGGGGTAGGTGACGCCGCCTTCCAGAGGACGGCCGCCGGTGCCCGGGCTCCACGCGAGGATCCGTCCCTCCAGGGAGCGGACCCGCGGCGAGACGAGGTCGATATGGCTGGGTCCGCGGTCCCACCCCTCCCACGTCCCGTACTCGTGGAGGCGAGCTTCGATGCCCCATCCCTCGAGGGTCTCCATGGCCCACTCCTGGGCACGCTCCATCTGCGGCGATCCCGTGAGTCTCGGACCGATCTCGTCCAGGAGCACCTGGGCCAGCGGCTCGATCTGAGATCGCTCCATCCCCTCCACCCAGATCCGTTCGAGGACGGGATCGTTGGTGGCCAGAGTCTGGCCTTCCGCTCCAGTCGGCGCGCTCACGATCATGGCCGAGCCCGCCAGGGCCACGGCACAGAATGCGCGCCTCTTCGGTCCTGCATGTCTGCTCTTCACGACTTCATCCTCGACAGTGTTGGGTCCATCCGTTGTGGTCGAAGGCCTCGATCCGCGACTCGTTCGCTTCATCGGCCCTGAGTCGCGCCATTGTAGCGCCGCATGATGTCCCGCAGTCGGTCATGGGGCAGCGCCGGGACCGTGTATCCGTTGATTCCGGTCATGGTCTCGGCAGCGAGCATGGCATTGAGGATCGCCTCCTCGGTGGCGTGCACGGAAGCGGCGATGAATCCGTTGATCTCGTCGTTGGGCAGCATCTCCAGCCCTACCCGCTCACCGCGCTCCGCCGCAGCCCTGCGGTTGGCCGTGGTGAAGCCGATGAAGATGTCTCCCGATCCGTTGTATCCCATCCCTCCGATGCGGGCCAGACCCAGCGAGGTACGCGTGACCAGTCGCTTGATCTGGGTGGGGAGGAGAGGCGCGTCGGTGGCGAGAACGATGATGATGGACCCGGCGCCTTCGGGCAGTGGCTCCAGGCGCCCGTCGTTGGCGTCGGGGCCCTCGCACCACGGCACGCCCGACCACCGCACTTCCGCCGGCACGGACCGATCGGCGTAGCACGCCGACGGTTCCGGCATGAGCTCGCCCACGGGGGCACCGGCCACGCGCAGGTCCCGGCGGGCGCCCTGGTTGCACTGGACCAGCACGCCCACGGTGTACTCGCCCACCTGTCGGGAGGCGCTGCCGATCCCGCCCTTGAAGCCGTGGCACCGCATTCCCGTCCCACCCCCCACGGCGCCCTGCTCGACGGGGCCACCCCGGGCGCCATCGAGGGCCTCGAAGGCGTGCTCGGCCCGGACGTGAAAGCCGTTGATGTCGTTGAGGCCGCCGTCGTACGTCTCGGCGACGACGGGAAGGGCCCAGAGGAAGGTGGGATCGCGCTCCTTCTGCCAGGCGATGACCGCGTCGCGCACGACGCCGACGCTGTGCGTGTTCGTGATGAGGACGGGTGTCTCGAGAATGCCCGAGTGCTCGATCCACGTCGTCCCGGTCATCTCCCCGTTCCCGTTGAGACTGAACCCCGCGGCGAAGACCCAGTCGCCCGCCTCGCGGCCTCGAGGCAGGATCGCGGTCACGCCGGTGCGTACCGGTCCCCGGCCCACCACGAGGGCGCCGCTTCCTTCGATGATGGTGGAGTGGCCCACCTCCACGCCCGCCACGTCGGTGATCGCGTTGTGCGGACCGGGATCCCCCGTGAGGCGCACGCCCAGGGCGCGGGCGTCAGGCGCCTTCTGGGCGGCCACGGGGGCCGATAGCAGCGCGGCTGCGAATCCGGACCCAGCCAGCGCCAACGCCCCAAGCACCAGCGTCGTTCGAAGCACCGACGTCGTCCTGAGCGCCAACGCCGTCCTGAGGACCCGCCGCGTCAATCTCCTCCTCACAGCCCGCCCATCTTCTTGACCCGCTCGAACTCCTCCTTCTTCACCGATTGGACGGAAAGCCGCATGTACCGGACCAGCTCCATGTCCTCGAGGCGCTTCTCGTCCTTCACGTCGTGAAGGCTCACCAGCTCCGGAAGCTTCTTCACGAACTCGATGTCCACCATGTACCACCGCGGATTGTCGGGATCCGACTTCTCATCGAAGTACTTGTGCTTCTTGTCGAAGGCGAAGTGGTCGGGATACGCCTCCTTGGAGACGCGTGCGATCCCCACGATGCCCGGCGGATTCTGGTTGGAGTGGTAATAGAGCACTTCGTCGCCCTTCTTCATGGCCCGCATGTTGTTTCGGGCCTTGTAGTTCCTCACGCCCTCCCAGCAGGTGGACCCGTCCTTCTTCAGGTCGTCGATGGAGTAGACGTCGGGCTCGGATTTCATGAGCCAGTATTGCTTCGCCATGCGGAGTTCGGTCCTCGTTGCGATGTCCGATGATGCGGAAGCCCATTATGGGCGAGGCGGCTGTCACTGGCGAGGGTCGGTCGACCGCCGAGCCGGAAGAAACGCCATGCCCTCGGCGTCCAACCATCGAACGCCCACCACGACGAGGGGAGGTGAACGATGAAAGGACCCACGAAGCGGACGAGCGTCGTCCTCACGGCGGCGATGACAATGGCCGTCGCGGCGGCGGCACCCGCGTCCGCCCAGGAGTACACGAAGCTCTCGAGGACCGACGAGATCCGCCTGGCCATGAGCGCCGGACCGCTCACGGTGTCGAAGGACGCCGACGTCTACGTCCTCGGACGCGACGGCTTCGAGAGGGCCATCGAAGGCACCAACGGCTTCTCGTGCATGGTGATCCGCGCGGCCGCCGACCCCACCATCGTAGCCCCCCACTGCTTCAGTCCCGATGCCACCCGATCCGTCCTTCCCGGGAAGCTCGCCGAGGGGCGACTCCAGATGAGAGGCCTCGGTCCGTCGGAAATCGATGCCGAGCTCGCCCGGGCGTTCGAGGACGGTGAGCTGCCATTGCCCGAAGGCAACGCGTACGCCTACATGCTGTCGGGCGGGCAGCATCTCGGTCCCGCGGGTCGATGGAGGCCACACTTCATGCTCTACATGCCCTACGCCACCAACGAGGACGTCGGGGGCAACCCGGAGAACCCGGCGTTCCCCTTCGTAGGTCCGGTCATCGGGCATGCCCATTCGACCATGGTCATCGTCATGACCGAGTTCGTCGATCCCGACGACGTGGTGGTCCCCCGTTGAGCGCATCCGGCGATCTGGTGGCCCGGGCCGTGCTGGGAGAGGCCGACGCTCTAGCGGCGCTGGCCACCGAGTACCGGCCCATGGCTCGCCGGATCGCCCTGGGGATCCTCGGTGACGCGGACGCCGCGGAGGATGTCGCGCAGGACGCCATGATCCGACTCCAAGCCTCCTTGCCGGGCTTCCGCGGCGATGCACAGCTAGGGACGTGGCTCCACCGTGTGACGCTGAACCTGGCGTACGACCATCTCCGGAGCGCGACGCGGCGGGACTTCCGACCCCTCTCGGAGGTCCGCTCGGCCCCTGATCCTGCGACCCCCGACCCCGCAGGGAGGGTCGACGCCGAGCGCGCACGCCACGCCCTTGAGGAAGCGCTGGATCGCCTCCCCGAGGATCAACGGCGAGCGGTGGTGCTTCGCTACATGTCCCAGCTCTCCTATGCGGAGATCGCCCACGTCACCGGCTCCGCGCCGGGAACGGTGGCCTCCCGGATTTTTCGAGCCCTCCGCCGGCTCGGCGCCGACCTCGAGCCCAAACATCTGGAGATCCTTCGATGAGCCGTCCCTCCGACGAACTCCTCCTTCGCTTCCTGGACGGGGAGGTCACCGACGATGAGCGCGAGCAGGTGTTGGCCGCCCTCGAGGCCTCCCTCGATCTCGCCGCCGAACTTCGTGCCGCCGCACGGGGGGCCGCTTCGATGGAGGCGTGGGCGCGAGGTGAGGCCGCCGAGGCCGAGCCGAAGGTCCCGGCGGCGAGGGGAGTCCCCTGGTGGTCCTTGCCCCTCGTCGCCGCGGCCACCCTCGCACTCGCCATTCCGACGACGTTGGCCGTGACGTCGAATGGCGGAGCCTCCGGCACGGACACCACCGGATCGCCGGGCGTCACGGTGGCAGGAACACCGACCGACCCGGGCCAATCACCGACGCCGGCGATGTTCGCCGGGGCACCCGAGGCCGCCGAGCCGAGCTACGTCGTGGTCCTCCACGGTCGGTGGCCCGACGCCGCGACGGTGACGTTGGACGAGCGGACCCGCCGCGCCCGGGAGTACTGGGGCTGGACGTCCGATCTGGCCCGGAGGGGCGTACTGGTCGCCGCCGGCGACCTCCAGTGGGAGCCCGGCCTCCGGCTGGCGTCGGAGGAGGAGGTCCTCGATGCTCCGGAGTACGCCGTGGCGGACCCCGACTTCGTCGTGGGCATGTTCGCCGTGCGGGCCGGCTCGTACGAGGAGGCGGCGGCCCTCGCCGCCGAATGCCCCCACCTGGACTACGGCGGGTCGGTCTCCGTCCGACGCGTGGGCGCCGGCTTCGTCACCGTGCCCGGGATGGACGACTGGAGCGAAGAGTAGGACTCAGGCCGGACGTCGCTCCGAGATGTCCACCTCGATGTCGCGCCACTTCCCGCGGCGGAAGACCATCACGCTGAGGGTCGCGCGGGTGAGATGGCCGAGGACGATGGCCAGCCAGATGTCGTGGGCGTCGAGGGTGGAGAAGGTCTGATGGCCGAGACAGATCCCCAGAGGCACCACGATCTGGGAGATCATGGAGATGTACATGGGGCTCTTCGTGTCACCGGTTCCCTGTAGCCCCCCGGTGTAGGCGAGCGCCACCGTGACGAAGAGGCCGGAGATGGCCAGATAGCGGAGGAGTTCGACGCTGAGGCCGGTGACGACGGGATCCTCCATGCCGAAGACCCCGAGGAGATGGGTGGGGATTAGGAGGAAAGTCGACCCGATGGCGCCGGCCAGGAGCAGGCCGAAACCCGCCGCCACGTGGACCGAACGCGCCGTCCGATCCGGCTGCTCGGCTCCGAGATTCTGACCGGCAACCGCTGCCGTGGCCCCCATGATCCCCACCGAGGTCCACGTGATGAACGAGAAGAGCTGCGTGTAGCTCACCACGTACGCCGCCTGGGCCTGGGCGCTGGCCGCCAGCGATCCTATGAAGGCCAACAGGAGCACGCCGCCGACGTTCATGGCCACGCCCTGGATCCCCGTGGGCAGGCCGAACTTGAAGATCTGCTTGATGATCTCGAAGTCGGGCCGCCAGCCCATGCCCTTCTCGAAGGCCACCACCCAGTGACCGCCGAAGAGCTTGAAGAGGGCGTACACGCTGATGATTCCACCTGAGATCACCGTGCCCATGGCCGCACCCTGGGTTCCGAACGCCGGGATGGGGCCGAGGCCCGCGATGAGCACCACGTTCAGGAGGATGTTGAGCACGGTGAGCGTGATCCCGAGACGCAGCGGCGTCTGAGCGTCACCGGCGGACCGTAGCGCTCCCCCCAGCATGAAGAACATCAACATGCCGAAGGAGAAGACGAAGAGGATCCTCATGTACGGCAGCGCCTCGGCCTGGACGTCCGGCGTGGCGTTCACCAGCTCCAGGAGGTAGGGCGAAGCCACGTACCCGATGGGGGCCAGGATGAACGCCACCAGCAGGATGGACGTGAGGAACGCCTGATACACGGTCCGGTTGACCTTGTCGGGCTCGTCTCGCCCCGCGAACCGGGCCACCAGCACGCCCATGCCGGTGAAGAGGGAGCTGATGAAGACCACGACGACCAGGAAGATCTGCCACGAGACGCCGATGGCGGCGTTGCCCACATAGCCGACGTAGTGCCCGACCATGGCGTGATCGACGAGCCCCTGAAGGCCGCCGATGATGTTCTGGAGCATGGTGGGCCACGCGAGCTTCCACACGGCCCCACGGATGGGCCCCTCGACGATGGAGCGGTCGAAGCTGCGACCCTTGGCCCGCCCCGGCTTGGGAGGACGCGAGCTCACGTAGGGTCGCTCACGGGCTCACGTCCATCGTGGTAGGTCCAGGGACACTCGACGCGCGGATCACCAAGGACCGCAGACGCTCCCTACCAGACCAGATGGAAGCGGCTCTGGCGCCGGAACACCCAGTGGCGGTCGCCGTCCTCGTCGAGGTACGCCTCCTCTTCCTGACGGCATCGCGCAGGCTTGCCGCCCCACTCGGGAATGGGCGTCGTCGCCTGGAGCTCGATGGAGTGCCACGTGTTGGGCAGGAGCGCCGCGTCACCCCGTACCGGTACGCCTTCCTGGGCGTCCCAGCGACCGATGAGGGGGCCGGCCCCGTGACCGTGATCTCCGATGGGGTGAGTGTAGACGGTTCCGTTGATCCCCTCCGAACGCATCTGAGCCAGCGTAGCGGCGAGGATCTCGTTGCCGGTGAGACCCGGCTCCATGTTCTCCAGGAGGATGTCCTGAAGGCGGTTGGAGTTGGCCAAGCATTGGAGGAGCCCCGCCGGCGGTCCCGTTTCTCCGTCCCGGAGCACGTAGCCGAGGTGTTGGGTGTCGGTGTGGAGGTTCTGGGCGACGAGACCGTAGTCCGTCCAGAGGAGATCGCCCTCCTGGATGACGACCGGGCCGTCCGACGGAACGTCACCTGCTCTCTGCACGTCTACCGACGTCTGGAACCAGGTCGTGTAGCCCAGGTCGCGCAGCTTCTGACGCATCCACCACACCACGTCCTCGGTGGTGGTCTCGCCGGGCGTGATGACCGAGTTGGAGAAGGCCTCGGAGATGATGGCGTGGACGCTCTCCATGACCTTCCGGTACCGGGGCATCATCTCCGGAATGCGAAGGGAGATGTAGTTCATGGCCAGGAGTGGCTCCCGTTTGACTCGGGCGCCGTACTCTGGACCCAGCGCCTCCAGGAGCGCCTCGGCCTCGCCGGCATGGAGGCCATCGGAAAAGGCCCAGACCGGATCGATGTTGAGGACGATGTTGCCCGGATCCCGATCCTCGACCAGCTCACGGAGCAGATTCCATTGCTCGTTGCCCACGAGCTCTCCCGTGGCCTGCGTCGGAGCCGGTCGCGTCGACCGGAAGGCCTGGAAGACGCCGCCCTGGCTCGTACCGCCGAGGGCGAGCCGCTCGAGGGAGCCGTCGGGCTGACGGGTGAAGACGTAGATGGAGCGACGGCGGGCCGCGAAGGTCGTCGGTGCCGTGATGGACCAGAAGACCGGATCCTCGGCGTACTCCCGCATGGAGAGGATCCACATGTCGACATCGTACTCGGCCATGAGCGCCGGAAGAACCCGCTCGAGCCGGGCCTCCAGCCAGGCCTGCTGTTCCTTCGCCTGCTCGCGGAGCGGCGGAAGCGGGTGGTAGCGGGCGGGGGCCTCGTCGGGGACGTAGGCGGGCGCCTGAGCGGCCGCCGCGGCTGGGGCGAGGCTCGTCGCGAGCGTGGCGGAGACGAGAGCCAGCACCGGGAGTCCCACGGCCTGGAACCGAGGAGAGAGGCGGGTGGCGGCGTGGGTCGGGCGTCGGATCGGCATCATGTCAGAGCGGGCAGGTGCAGGAGGCGGCACTGGGAGCGTCGCGGTCGGGCGCACGAAGCTAACCCGAGGTCCGTGGATGGTGCCACGGGCTTCTAGGCGAAGACGATCCAGGCGCTGGATATGAGCCAGGCGATTCCGATGAGGCTCAGCAACAACAACTCGATGACGCTCGAACGCTGCGGCCCCTTCTCGCCGTGGAACCATCCGATGACCGTGGCCGCCATCACCCCGCACCCGGCCAAGGGGAGTGTCAAAAGGAAGTAGGGGTCGCGGGCGAGGACATCCATTTCAACCAAGGTCGCCGTGAACCCGATGAGTCCCAGGCCGGCCGCACCCGCCATGCCCACGATCCGCGGCACATTGCGCTTGAGGACCTCATCGATGGTCACAGGGTCTTCGATGCCCGGGCCCACCCGACCCGCCGCGGCAACGTCTCCGGCCAGAATTCGTGCGGCGTCCGCCGCCGAGGGACGATGCTTCGGCTCTCGGTTCAGGCAACGCCGGAGGAGGCCGGCCACGTCCGCTGGGATGTCCGGCCGCATCCGGGTCAGGTCCTTGGGGTCCTGGGACAGGTGCGCCGTGATCCACTGGGTGTTGGTCTTGGCGTCGTACGGCCCCTCTCCGGTGAGCAACTCGTACCCGAGGATCCCCAACGAGTACATGTCCGACAGCTCGCTCAGGTCCTGGTCGAGGAGCTGCTCGGGGCTCAGGTAACGCGGGTTGCCCACCATCTGCCCGGTCTTGGTGATGCGTGTCGCCTCGGTGCCCGACGTTTCCAGGAGGGCGGCGATCCCGAAGTCGGTGAGGTGGGCAGACTCCGTCTCGGGATCCCAGAGGATGTTGGCAGGCCGGACGTCCCGGTGGACGATCCCACGGGCGTGGGCCGCGGCCAGTGCCGAGGTCACGTCCGCCAGAACCCTGCGGGCCTGGTCGACGGGCAGGCGCCCTTCCCCCTTGAGGCGTTCCTCCATGGTCCGGCCCTTCACGAACCGCATCACCAGATAAGGCGTGTCGTCGGGCAGAAGACCGAAACGGAACACCTGGACGATGTTGGGATGGACCAGCGATGCCGCGGACTTGGCCTCGCGCTCGAAGCGCTTCCTCGCCTCCTCGTCGTCGGGAAAGAGGACCTTCACCGCCACCAGACGACCCAGCGATCGCTCCTTGGCCAGGTAGACGGTGGCCATGGAGCCGCGGCCCAGGCGACGCATGATCTCGAAGTCGTCGCCCAAGGCCTGCTGGAGCTCGTCCATGGACCGGCGATCCCCGTCGGACGAGTCGGGAGCCCCCGCAGAAGAAGCAGATTCGCTGTTCACGCGGCCACCATAGAGGAAGCCGTTGTCCCCGACAAGGCAGAAAAAAGTCTTGCACTTCCTGCCTGGAGTGTTTTAGTGTGCTGGTTGACTAATACACCGACACACGAACGAGGCCGAACCCACGTGAACTCCACCCGCGGATGGATGGGCGCCGCGCTGTCCCAGATCCTGGCCCAGACGCTGACGAGCTGGGCCCTGTTGGTTCACGTCACCGACTGGGAGAACCTCTCACCCTTCGTCGCCGTGCCCCTCGTCGCGGCCATCGCCGTCCCTTTCCGTCACGACGGCAGCGCCCGGGACCGGGCCATGGCCAACTTCGGGGCCGCGGTCGTGGCATCGGGGATCCTGTGGTGGGAGATCCTCCTGGGCGCCCTGGACGGTCTCACGGGAGGGCCGGGCTCCGCCTTGGGTCCCATCGCCCTTCTCCTTCTGGTGGCCACGGTGCTCTTCTCGCTGGCGGGCGGCCTGTTCTGGCTCCGGCGGGAGGATGACCGGTGAAGACGACGGTCGCCGAGCGGAACGATGACGGTGGTCGGTCGGTGAGGCAGGTGGTCGTAAGGCTCATGACCATGAGCTGTCTGACCGTCGGTGTCCTGGCCCTTGCCGGGTGCGGTCCCCCGGAGGGGGGCGGGCAGGCCGAGGCGCTTCCGGTCCTCACTCTGGGTGATCCGGCACTGGAGATCGGGGTCATCGAAGGAGACGACGAGCTGGTGTTCGGCGCCCTCGAGAGCGTGATCCGTCTGCCCAACGGCATGGTGGCCGTATCCGACGGCGGGGCGACGAGGGTGTCCCTCTTCCAGGGCGACGGGGCCTTCGTGCACAGCTGGGGCAGCCGCGGCGACGGCCCGGGCGAGTTCCGAAGCCTCTCCCGGATCTACCCCCTCGGGGACGACTCGCTCATGGCGGCCGAGCGTCACTCCGGTCGTCTGGCCGTGTTCGATCTGGAGGGCGAGTTCGGACGGCTCCTCAGCGGCCCCGACCTCACCGGTGACAGCGTCTTCGCCCTGGATTCGTGGCTCGTCGGTCGCTTCTGGGTGGACGGAGCACTCACGGCGCACGAGCGACAAGCGGCTCTAGCCCTTCTCGAGGCGTACGCCGTCCCCGCCGAGTGGCCGGGCTACCGGTACGTCCTCGCCGGTTCGGACGGCCGACTCTGGATCCGCGAAAAGGCAACGGATCCTGCCCGACACACGTGGACGCGGGTCGGGCCGGATGGCCCCGACGCCGTCATCCACACGCCTGCTGCATTCCGCCCCACCCACATCCCGTCGTCTGACGAGGTCCTCGGGGTGTGGAGCGGTGAGAGCGGGGTCCACTTCGCGCGGGTGTACGGCGTCTCCGCGACGGAGGAGTCGGTGCCTTCACCCGCGTGGCTCACGCACCACCAGCGTGCCGAACCCGATCCCGACACACCCATGACCGAAGACGAGCTCATGGCCGAGATCCGTTCGAGCATCAAGCAGATGGCGAGCGCGCAGGAGATCCACTACTCGACGGCCATGACGTACACCACGGACCTGGCAGCCCTCGAAGCGTTCGAGCAGCCCGAAGCCGTCGTCGTGGACTTCGTCCGCGCCGACGCGCGCGGGTGGGCGGGGGGCTTCTCCCACGCCAGCATCGACCGCATTGGCGGTCTCGCCCACGGCTTCGGCACCCCGCCGGGGTGGACGCCGGGGATGGTCATCTGTGCGCCCGACACGACCCTCGAACCGACCGAGGAGGGGACGGATTCGTGACCATGTTCGAGGAGATCGACCCCCGGAGCCCGACTCCGCTCTACGAGCAGATCGCCGCCCGGGTGCGGGTGGCCGTGGCCGCCGGCGACCTGGCTGCGGGGGAGGCCCTTCCCTCGGTGAGGAAGCTCGCCGGAGAGCTTCGGGTGAACCCCGCCACCGTCGTCCAGGCGTATCGGGACCTCGCCGCCGACGGCTTCGTGGAGATGCGACACGGCCAGGGGACGTTCGTTCAGGAAGTCGCGCCGTTCCTCAGGGACGAGGAACGGGCGACCAGGGCTCAGGAGCTGGTCCGCAAGCTCCTGACCGATGCGGCGCGGTTGGGCCTCGGGGCGGATGAGATCGCTCGTGCATTCCAGGCTGAGATAGGAGTCGAGATCCATGAATAGCGCCATCGAACTCGATGGGGTGAGCTGGAAAGCGGGGAAGTCCTTCGAACTGCAGGACATCTCGCTGAACGTCCCCGTGGGTTCGATCTACGGCTTCCTCGGACCCAACGGGTCGGGGAAGACCACGACCATCCGGACCTTCATGGGGATGCTGAAGCCCGACCGGGGAACCATCTCCATCTTCGGGCACTCGGTGCCCAAGGACATGAAGCGGATCCTCGCCCGCATCGGGTACGTACCCGAGCGTCCCCACGTCTATCCCGCCCTGACGGTGGCCGAGCAGATCAAGGTCCACTCGTCGTTCTTCGACAACTGGGATCCGGGATGGTCCTCGGAGCTCGTCGAACGGCTCGGCATCGATCCGAGCCGGAAGATCTCGAGGCTGTCCAAGGGTGAGACCGGGAAGCTGCTCCTCCTCCTGGCGCTGTCCCAGCGGCCGGATCTCCTGGTCCTGGACGAGCCCACCGACGGGCTCGATCCGGTGGTCCGACGCGACGTCCTGAGCGCCGTCCTCGACTACGTGTCCGAACGGAGCGCCACGGTGTTCATCTCGAGCCACCTCGTGCACGAGCTGGAGCGCATCTGCGACTGGGTGGGCGTCATGGACCAGGGTCGCCTGGTGGCCGAGCTCCCCATGCAGCGCTTCAAGAACGGCATCAAGCGGCTGCGCATCGCCGACGCACCCGAGGGCGTCGAGGCGGCGCCCTTCACCCTCCTCAGCCGACGCCGGGACAACGGGGTCGGCTCCATGGAGACGTGGATCGTCCGCGACTGGGAGCCGCCCATGCGCCACTACTTCGACGGCGTCGGCGCCACGGTCCGCGACGTCATCGATCTCGATCTGGAAGAAGGCTTCGTCGAGCTGCTCCGCTCGTCCCGGCCCCAACACACCAACGGGAGCTGACCATGTATCAGTCCTTGCTCTTCCTCCACTGGAAGCAGATCCGCCACGTTCTCGCGGCCATGACCATCGGGTCGTTCGCGCTCCCGCTCATGGCCGTCCAGGGGCTCGGGTCCTACCCGGGCATGGAGGCATGGTCGGGTCTGGAGGCCTACCGGTTCATCGCCGGCTTCCAGGCCTGGGTCATCTTCTTCCCCCTGTTGGCTGCCGGGGTCGGCATCACCCTCGCCCTCTCGTCGTGGAACTGGGACCACCAGCTGAAGCACGTCTACGCCCTGAGCCTGCCCATCTCCCGGTGGGAGTACACCCTTCAGAAGATGTTCGCCGGGGCGACGCTGGCGCTGGTCCCCGTCGTGGGGATGTGGATCGGATCGCACGTGGCCGTGGCGTCCATCAACCTCCCCGAGGGGCTGAACGCCTACCCGAACGAGCTCGCCATCCGCTTCCTCTTCGCCATCCTCCTCGCCTACGCCGCCTTCTTCGCAGCGGCCGCCGGCACCGTGAAGACCACCCTGTACGTGGTGGGTACCATCTTCGCCTTCCTCTTACTCGGATCCATCGCCAACGACGTCCTCGGCTACTACGTCGCGTACTTCGCCCGGGTGCACGTGGTGGAGAACGTCGTCCAGTGGTTGGCCTACGCGCCGGGCCCCTTCGAGGTGTTCACCGGCAGCTGGTCCCTGATCGATGTGTAGGACCGAGGGAGGGCGCATCATGCGCACGACGGTTCTCCTTTGCGCCCTGCTGGCGTGGGGAGCGACCGAGCAGGTCGAGGCGCAGGAGACCACGGAGGTCCTACGGGCCCGGCTCGACAGCCTCTCGCCACTCCTGGAGGAGGCGAGGCACGACCTGGAGACCCGAACGGCCCAGATCGAGGACGCGCGCCGTCGGGCAGCGGCGGCGGCCACCCGCGTGGACACGGTGAGGATCGACGACCTCACGGTCCTGACACCCATCGATCAGGGCGCAGATACCCGCAGCCTCTTCACCGAGGTGTGGGAGGAGAGTTTCGCGCATCTGGGTCACAGCCCAGCCCTTTCGCGGTCGGTGCTCTCGTTCCAGCGGGTCACCGACGAGCCTCTCCCCATCCACATCGTGGGCGGCGGTCACGTCCTGCATCGGGACGCGTGGGTACCCAGGGAACGGGTCAAAGCCGACATCCGCCGTCTCATTGCCGGAGCCATGAGCCACGACCTCCGGGACAACCGCTCCCAGGTGGGAGCATGGCTTCGTGGCAATGCGCTCGACCCGATGTCGTGGAGGGAGGCCTATCGTCAGGTGGCGACCACGTACGCCATCGTCACCCGGGCGTGTCTCGCGGCGGACGCCTCGGCCTGCGGAAGCGCCATGGCGCTGCAAACCGGCTTCGACCGCATCGACGGACCCGACGTGGGCGCGGAGATCCTGCGGGAGTGGTACACGCCCCAGGAGCGTCGGGCCCTGGTGGCGCAACGGGGGTGGTTCGGTCGTCAGGCAATGGACCTCCGAGGGCGGTGCGTCGCGCAGCACGAGACGGAAGCCTGCGACGAGTACCTGCTCACGGTGGGATACGACTGGACGCCCCTCGCCACGGACATTCGCGAGACCGTCGTCGCCCACGCTCTCGACGTGGGTGGCGAGGGGGCGTGGGGCCGACTCGTCGAGTATCCGGACATGACACCGGCCGAGGCATTGGAGTACGCATCGGCACAGCCGCTGGACGTGCTTCTCGAGGGGTGGCGGGCGGAATTGCTGGCCCATCGCCCGGAAGCCTTCGAACCCCTCGTGCCCAGCTCGGGTCGAGCCTTTCTGTGGACGCTGCTCTTCGCAGCCCTTGCCATGAGGAGCACACGATGGCGTCTGGGATGAAGCAATGGTTGGCGGTTCTCGCCGTGGGGTTCGCCCTCGTCGCGGCGTGGCGGCTCCCTCCGGAGCCGGTGGGCATGCGCGACGGCCACGTCACCACCGCCGAAGAGATCCGGTTCCGGCAACTGGAGGGGGAGGTCCGCCTCACCATGGGGGTCCTCTTCCGGATGCACTGGTCCGACTCCCTCTCGGCTCGCGTCGTCGCCGAGGCCGAGGATGGAGTCGCGGTCCTCGTTCCCGACGAGGGCCAGGCCGTGGAGTACCAGCGCTCGAGACTCGCGGAGCGGATCCAGGGTCAGGCGAACGCCCGGTCCGCCGGTGACATGGTGTTCGGGTACGTGATCCAGACACACGATCACCGGCGGGAGGATGGAGCGGTCTCCGTGCGCTCCCGTACGGAGACGTACGTCGGAACGCGGGACGGCGTCGACTACTGCCTGCAGGTCAGGGTCAACGACGGAGAGCGCTGGACCGAGGTGCTCAGCCGGCGCGTGGTGGGAACGGATACCTGGGCACCCCCGTACGAGGACGATTTGGGTCCGTGCCGGTTCTATCTGGCGTACGGATTCGCCGGGGAGGGCATCCAGAGCTGGCTGGAGGGTGGGGCCATCGAATTCGCCTTCGAACCGCCCTTGGACATCCAGCAGGTGGACGTCACCGACTACTGGCCCATCCGACGAGGTCCCCTCGGCATCGACTTCCTCTCCCGAAGCGACATTGCGGCCGCTCTCGATCGGTGCCTCGCGGGTCACGCGTCGGAGTGCGGCGCGTTGCTGCAGGATCCGGCAAAGAGCTCACTCATCACGCCCCTCCAGGTGCAGGTCGTACGTCAGTCCCCGGCCACCGGAGTCGGGTCGGCCTTTGGCCGGCGTACCTGGGTGCAGGGTCAGCGGTACCTCCTGTCGGATCTGGAGGCCGAGTTCGGCCCGGACGCGTTCCGGGCCTTCTGGACCTCTCCCGAAGATTTCGACGAGGCCTTCGTCGGTGCCTTCGGGGTCGCGCCGGGAGACTGGATGCTTCGACGGGTCGAGCGACTCCAGGGAATCGACGCACCCGGTCCGGGGGTGCCACGCGGTGCCAGTTCGGCGTCGATGCTGACCATCGCCGCCTTCCTCGGCATCGCCTACTGGCGTAGGCGGGAACGCCTGACTGTCGACTGAGACGTCGAGGGCGGACCCTCGAGCAGGGCAGGCAGGCACCCAGACACGGCGGACGGGCCCGCCGAGGAGGGCACGGCCCACGCCGAAGGCCAACCCGACGGCCATGAGCCACAAGGACGGGACCTTCTTCCACACGGCAGCCACGAGGGCCACCACCGCCAGGAGCGCGGCCACCGGGTCGCGCACTCCCGCCGCCACCAGCGACGCCCCCACGCCGAGGACCGCCCCCGCCGCCACCGGGACGACGCCACGGAGCGACGCCTTCACTACCGGAACGTCCCGGAGCCTCTCCAGCCTCGGTGCGGTGAGCAGGACGGCCGCGAACGCGGGCAGGTAGATGCCCACGGTCCCCAGGATGGCTCCCGGTACACCCGCCGCGGCGTAGCCGACGAAGGCGGACAGCGTCGAGATGGGCCCGGGGACGGCCTGGGTGAGAGCCACGCCGTCCAGGAACTGGGCCGAGGTGAGCCACCCGTACTGGTCCACGGCGTACGGCTCCAGGAGCGCCACCAGGACGTAGCCACCACCGAAGAGGACCGCGCCGATCCAGAGATGGGTCAAGAAGACCGTGACGATCACGGCAGGCAGAGAGGCTGCCGCGGTCGCACCGGCGGCACTCCCGGCGCCGGCGGCCTGCAGCGCGATGCCGAAGAAAGCCCCCGAGGCGCCGGCACCGTCGTCTCCCGGCCCACCGCTTCCGGGGCCGCCACCCCCGTGGCTCCGTTCAACCAGCGCGAAGACGGCCCCGGCCACGACCATGGCCACGATGATGGCCGGCCCCGACACCAGACTCACTGCGGCCCCGACGGCGGCGAGGACCAGCTGCCCCCTCGTGTCGATGGCGGCGCGCCCGATCTTGATGCCCGCCGACACCACGATGGCGACGATGACCGGCTGGAGCCCCCAGAAGACGGACTCCACCTCCGGCAGCGTCCCGAAGCGGAAGTAGAGGGCCGAGAGCCCGGTCACCATGGAGAAGGTCGGCAGAAGGAAGGCGAGCCCGGTAGTGAGGGCGCCGGCCCACCCACGCTGTGTGTACCCGACGTGGATGGCGACCTCGCTGGAGTTGGGCCCCGGCAGGAGGTTCGTCACCGCCATGAGCTCGACGAATCGCTCCTTGGTCAGCCACTGCCTCCGCTCTACGACCTCGTCCAGCATGAGGGCGAGGTGGGCGCTGGGCCCGCAGAAGCCGAGCAGGGCGCTGCCGAGGTACACCCTGGCCAGCTCCCAAAGCGAAGGGGCCGACGCGTCGGACGCGTCGACCCCCGGTGATTCCCGCCTCATGCCTTTCGGCTCAGCGCGGACCGGCCGCCTTGACCTCGTCGGAGACCTGTTCCTCGAACTGCTCGAAGTTCTCCTTGAACATGCCCGCCAGCTTCTCCGCCGCGGCATCGTAGGCCGACGCATCGGCCCAGGTGGCCCGCGGGGTCAGGACCTCGGACGGTACGCCCGGCACCGCGGTGGGCACCGCAATTCCGAAGACCGGATCGTCGACGAACTCGCCGGTATCCAGATCGCCGGCCAGGGCGGCGTTCACCATGGCGCGAGTGTGTCCGAGCTTCATCCGGCTTCCCACTCCGTACGGTCCCCCACTCCATCCTGTGTTGACGAGCCACACCGTGGCGTCGTGCTCCCGGAGGCGCTCGCCGAGCATCTCGGCGTAGACCCCCGGATGGCGTGGCAGGAAGGGCGCGCCGAAGCAGGCGCTGAACGTGGCCTTGGGCTCGGTGACTCCCCGCTCCGTCCCCGCGACCTTCGCCGTGTAACCCGACAGGAAGTGGTACATGGCCTCTTCCGGCGTCAGGCGCGCGATGGGAGGCAGTACACCGAAAGCATCCGCGGTGAGGAAGACGACGTTGCTCGGGTGGCCGCCGCGACTCGGCAGTACGGCGTTCGGGATGTAGTGGATGGGGTACGACGCGCGCGTGTTCGCCGTGATGGAGCCGTCGTCGAAGTCGATCTCCCGCGTGTCCTCGTCGAGGATCACGTTCTCGAGGATCGTTCCGAACATCTGGGTCGCGTGGTAGATCTCCGGCTCGCCCTCTCGTGAGAGCTTGATGGTCTTGGCGTAGCAGCCACCCTCGAAGTTGAAGACGCCCACGTCGCTCCACCCGTGCTCGTCGTCGCCGATGAGCCCACGCGAGGCGTCGGCCGAGAGCGTGGTCTTCCCCGTTCCGGAGAGTCCGAAGAAGAGGGCCACGTCACCGTCGGCGCCGACGTTTGCCGAACAGTGCATGGGGAGCACCCCCGCCTGCGGCAGCATGTGGTTCAGGACCGAGAAGATGGACTTCTTGATCTCACCGGCGTACCGGGTGCCCGTCACCAGGACCTCCCGCCGTGAGAAGTTCACCATGATGGCCACGTCCGAGCGGCAGCCGTGACGCTCGGGATCGGCCTTCAGGTGAGGCGCGTGGAGCACGGTGAAGTCCGGCGCGAAGCCGGAGCGCTGCGACGCGTCGAGGCGGAGGAACATGTTGTAGGCGAAGAGCGAGTGCCACGCTGATGACCCTGACATTGATGCCGTACTTCGGGTCCTCGCCCGCACGGGCATCCCGCACGAAGAGATCCTTCGCGTTCAGGAAGTCCACAACGTCGGCCCGCAGGGTCTCGTAGTGCTCGGTGGAGATGGGGACGTTCACCTTGCCCCAGTCGACCACGTCCTCGGTGGCCTCGTCGCGCACGACGAAACGGTCGTTGGGCGACCGTCCGGTGTGGGGCGCCGTGACAGCGGAGATGGCGCCCATGTGGACGATCCGTCCGTCGTCGCGCTTGAGGGACTCCTCGTAGAGTCGGGCGGGGGAGAGGTTCCAGTGCACGGTGCCCTGAGGCTCGAGACCGTGACCGGCAAGGCTCTGCGTGTCGGGTGCGGTGGCTACCATCGGATATCTGGACGGCTGACGGGATGACGAATGCGACGGGTCGAAACGAAACTGCCCGCCGCAAGCGCGAGCGGGACAGATCCTAAACTTGGCCGCTTCGGGCCTGCCAGTCCACCGAAGCCACGGTCGCCAAGTTCATGACGTCCATGGTGGAGGAGCCCCGCTGGAGGATGTGTACGGGCTTCTGCATCCCCAGGAGTACCGGTCCGATGACGTCGGCTCCTCCGAGTTGGTCGAGGAGCTTGTACGACGTATTGGCGGCAGACAAGCGGGAGAAGACCAGCACGTTCGCCGGCGCGGTGAGGTGGGAGAACGGGTATACCGTCTTCAGCTTCACCGCGTCCACGGCCACGTCGGCCTGCATCTCGCCGTCGATCTCGAGATCGGGGTCGATCTGACGGACCATGTCCACGGCCGCAGCCGCTCGGCGAGCCTCGTCGTGGGGCACCGATCCGAAGTTCGAGAACGTCACCATGGCGATGCGTGGTGTGATCCCGAGTTCCCGCACGAAGCGCGCGCTCTGGACCGCGATGTCGGCCAAAGCACGGGCGTCGGGCTCGATGTTCACCGTAGTATCGGCGAAGAAGATGAGCTCGCGGTTGGGGAAGGCGAGCATGTACAGGCCCGCCACCCGGTCGGTGCCGCCCTTCACAGGTCCGATGACCTGGAGGCAAGGGCGAAGCGCCTCGGCGTAGTTGGCCTCGATCCCCGCCACCAGCGCATCGACCTCTCCGTCCTCCAGGAGACTCGCCGCGAAGTAGATGGGCTTGAAGAGGTTCCACTCAGCCTCGGCGAGGGTCAGCCCCTTGCGACCTCGCTTCTTGAACAGGCGTTGAGCGTACTCCTCCCGCTCCTTTTCCCGCTCGGCTGCGTAGATGATCTCGACGCCGTCGATCTCCACCCCGAGCATCTCGGCCTTCTCCGCGATGCGCGGAGGACGGCCCAGAAGCACCGGCTGACAGATGCCCTCTTCCACCATTTGCGACGCGGCGCGGATGATGGTGTCGTTGTGCCCCTCGGGCAAAATGACCCGAGCTCGCCGCCGACGGGCCCGCGTGGTCATCCACCGCATGACCTCCCGACCGGGTCCGAGACTCGCGCGGAGCCGGTCGCGATACTCGTCGAGGTCGATGTCCTCCCGCGCCATCCCCGACTTCATGGCGGCTTCCGCCACGGCCGGCGACACGTGGAAGAGAACCCGGTGGTCGAAAGGTTTGGGAATGAGATAATCGCGACCGAAGGAAATCTCCGATCCTTCGTAGGCGCCGCGCACGGTGTCGGGCACCTCCTCCCGGGCCAGTTCGGCCAGTGAATGGGTCGCGGCGAGCATCATCTCTTCGTTGATCCCCCGAGCACGCACATCCAGCGCCCCGCGGAAGATGAAGGGGAAGCCCAAGACGTTGTTGACCTGATTCGGGTAGTCGGACCGGCCCGTGGCCATGATGGCGTCCTCGCGGACCTCGCCCACCTCCTCGGGGAGAATCTCCGGGTCCGGATTGGCCAGCGCGAAGATGATGGGGTCGTCGTTCATCGACGCCACCATCTCCTTGCTCACGAGGCCTTTGACGGACAGCCCTATGAAGACGTCGGCGCCCATGAAGGCGTCGGCCAGGGTGCGCTTCGCGGTCTTCACCGCGAAGGGCTCCTTGTACTCGTTCATCCCCTCTTCGCGACCCTCGTAGATGACGCCCTTCGAGTCGCAGATGAGGATGTTGTCGGCAGGCACGCCCAGTCGGCGGAAGTGCTCGGCCGTCGAGAGGGCGGACGCTCCCGCCCCGCTGAAGACCACCTGCACCTTCTCGATCTCCTTCCCGATGATCTCCAGCGCGTTGATGAGCGCGGCGCCCGCGATGATGGCCGTTCCGTGCTGATCGTCATGGAAGACGGGGATGTCGAGACGCTCCTTGAGGGTGCGTTCGATGACGAAGCACTCCGGCGCGCTGATGTCTTCCAGATTGATTCCGCCGACCGTCGGCTCCAGCAGCTCGCAGAATCGGATGACGTCGTCAGCCTCTTCCGAGGCCACCTCGAGGTCGAAGACGTCGATGCCAGCGAACCGTTTGAAGAGGACGCCCTTCCCTTCCATGACCGGCTTCGACGCCATCGGTCCGATGTTGCCCAGTCCCAGAACCGCGGTACCGTTGGACACGACGGCGACGAGATTGCCCCGGGCGGTGTACTTGAAGACGTCCTGGGGATTCTCGTGGATGGCGCGGCACGGCTCGGCCACGCCCGGAGAGTACGCGAGGGTGAGGTCGCGGGCCGTGGCGACGGCTTTCGTCGGGACGACCTCGATCTTGCCCGGTCGGCCTTCGGAGTGATAGTCGAGAGCTTCCTGGCGACGGTCGGCCATATTGAAGGAGCGCTCCGGTCGGAGAGTGGAGGGCGTTGATCCTGACGAAGGCGAAAGCCGGTGTCAAAGGAGCGGCATGGTCAGAAATCGAAGGGTGGTCGTCACGGGGCTCGGTCCCGTCACGGCCGCCGGCGTAGGGGTCGCAGGTCTGCGCGCCGGCCTCCGTGAGGCGCGCTCGCCCGTCGATACGGTGACGTCCTTCGACCCGGCGACCTTTCGGAGCCGGATGGGTGCCGCGATCACCGGAGTCGCGGCTTCCGCCGTCATGGA
>ERZ869936.1027-NODE-1027-length-21799-cov-5.739974_pt1 | contig 21799 bp, 18 predicted proteins | sample MGYA00520876_ERZ869936 | MGnify/ENA primary metagenome ERZ869936 (study PRJEB32218, sample SAMN09650985) | biofilter metagenome | isolation source: enrty point of leading RO module | place: Saudi Arabia: Thuwal, RO plant located on Red Sea | collected 2016-02-17 ...
CGGAATGAGGATTCACCTTAAATCCCAGGGACTTCAACAAATTAAGACTTTCCCAGTGACTTTGCACCGGCAAGCCCTCACCAAGGAGTGAATACAAAAAGCAATCCAGTTTACGGGATGCCACCTCCCTGCTGTCTTGCATTTTCAATGTGCCACTGGCGGAATTTCTTGGATTGGCCAAAAGGTCTTCACCCGCCTTTTGCTTTTCTGTATTGATGGCATCAAACACCGACCTGGGCATAAAAACTTCACCCCTGACTTCAAATTCTTCCGGCATATCTTTGGCATCCAGACGCAGGGGAACACTTCGTATGGTTTTCGCATTGGGTGTAACATCATCCCCGAATGTTCCATCGCCACGGGTTACTCCGTGAATGAGTCCTCCCTTGTGATAGGTAAGACCGATGGCAACTCCGTCTATTTTAAGCTCGCAGACATATTCCAGCTTTTCGGTAATTACCTTTCTTACCCTCTGATCAAAATCAACGAGATCTTCCCGCGAATACGAATTCGAAAGCGAAAGCATGGGGTATTTATGCTTTACCGATGGAAATTCCTTAGCAACAAATCCTCCTACCCGTTGTGAGGGTGAATGCGGGCTCACTAAATCGGGGAATTGCTGCTCAAGGCGCATCAACTCCTCCAGCATCTTATCGAATTCCAAATCCGAAATTTCAGATTTGGAAAGCACATAGTAACTATAATTGTGTTTATCTATTTCGGCAGAAAGGTATTCGATTCTTTTTCTGGCAGCTTCCCGGTCCATACAATTCAATTTTTTTTACAATTAAAAAACCTGTCTTTTCCCGAAATATCCTTAATTATTTTTTTATCCCCAAAAATACCTGAATCAAAAACTCCGGGTACGCCTTTCCCATAATTCTCATGAAGCTCGAGCCAAAGTTTACCTCCGCTTCTCAGATTCTTTTCGGCAAACCGTGCAATAGCCTTATAAAAATGCAGGGGATCATTTCCGGGGACAAAAAGGGCCAAATGAGGCTCGTGATCTTTTACCATAGGTGGCAGTTCCTCCGCTTCGGAAGTCAGGATGTAAGGAGGGTTTGAAACTATCAAATCAAACACAATTTCTTTTCCGGGCAAGGGTTCATTGGTCATATCAAGCAAAATCCAGGAAACCTCAAGTTTGTTTTGAAGGCTGTTTTCCCGGGCGGTACTCAAAGCCCCGGGGGAAATATCGGAACCCATCACCTCTGCCAATGGAAAAAACTTTTTCATGGCCAGGGCCAAAGCTCCCGACCCGGTTCCCAGGTCGATGATTTTCCCCGCAAAACCATCCGGAATATCCGCAGCAATTTTCTCAGCCATTTCTTCCGTTTCAGGCCTGGGAATAAGAACCGAGGGATTGACAGAAATAGTAAGATCGAAAAACTTTGTTTTCCCGGTCACATACTGCACCGGCTCACCGGAAAGAATCCTTTCAAAGGCGGCTTCTCCTTCCGGACTTACTTCTCCGCTATTTTGTAAAAACCCGGGAATGTCTTCCTTTAGTATCCTAACCATAAAAGCAGCTTCGCCCCGGCCGTACTTCCCGGCCAATTGCCGTAAAATATCTTTCTCGGTCATGGGCACTTATCTCCTTTCCATGCGATCCGGTAAATCCTGCAGGTTTGGTTTTTATTTACAGGATTCAGCCAATGCACCAGGCGATCGACCAATCCCGGTTCAATTACAATTTCATCCTTCATAAAGAAAAACTCCTCCAGGGCCTTTTTCCGGGCCTCGAAATTTTCTTCCGTCATCATGATAAGATAATTAGGCCGGTCAGATGCGGAATAAACACAATAATCATTGTGCAGTCTGGCGGGACTGCGATCGGCGGTAATTCGATCTACGGCAGGCCATTTACCTAAATAGTATTGAGGCAACATGATGTAATCACCGGAATTAGAATTTTCAATAACATAAAAAGTAAGATCCGGTTTTTCTGAAAGCGCAACCATGGCCTCAACCCGGCTTCTTTTCGAGTAGGCAGTAGAAATTACCGGAAGGGCCAGCAGATTAATTACCCAAAAGAAAGTGCGTGAAAAACGGTAGAAGCGTAACCAGGCCGAGCCTACCCTCCTGGATTCAATGAAGCGAATCAGTCCGGGATAACCGAAAGTAATCAGGAATGGAATAACAGGCAGAACAAACCGCTCCTGTTTATTCGGAAACCAGGAATGAAAAATTATAAAAACCAGCACGCCGCAGAAAACCGGCAGGTACTTTCTGAAATCGCGGAAAAAACCAAGGATCAGAAGCAAACTAAAAGGGGGAATCAGAATTCCGGCAATAAATAGCAGGTACATATACCATTCCCGTACAAAATAATCGGTAGCCCCGGCGGTTTGATTATAACGGAAGTATTCCAGAAACTCCGCAAAAGGATAGCCCCAGATCAGATAGTCGACAAGTCCCTGGGTGAGCAACACCGAAGAACAGAATCCCAGCCCCATAACCAGCGATTTCAGCATTCCGCCCCTCCAGAGAAAAACGATTCCAAAGCCCAGGGTAAAAAACAAGGTCTGATACCGCACCGAAAATGCCAGTCCGAGCATTATGCCTGCCAGAAAAAAATTCCGGACCGGGCTTTTTCCTTCTGCTGCGAGGAGCCAGACCGCCCAAAACAAAAAAGGGATACAAAACACCTCTACCAGGTCGCGCACACTCACGAAAGGCATAAAAAAAGTGATGGCCAGCAGCAATCCCGACATTCGGGCCTCTTTTTTAGAATATTTGAGAGCCACGAGTCGATATCCGAAGTAAACAACAAGCATAGAAAACAAGGCGTTCAATAAGCGCACCCCAAACATTTTTATGCCGGGATCATCCAGTCCCACCCATTGGCATAACTTAAAATACAGGTAATGAAGGCCGGGGTAGGTAAAGCTATGACCGGAGGGAACGGGATTTTCGCCCTGGCTTGAGGGCAGCCAGTTGTTATAATCATAGCCGTCAACCCAGGACTGAGAAGACTCAATGATCAGGAAATGATCGTCGTGCCAGCCATACCCGCGCGACCAGACAGCAGCAACCAGGCGGACGACAAGCGAAAGCACTAAAATCAGGCGCAATGGCCTGTGTTCCCACTCCTCCAAAAAAAAATTCCGGAATCTGTTCATTGCTTGTTGGTAAAAATATAAATTCGCAAGGAAAGAGTACCATAAATTTGAGGTTTCGGGAGAACTTGGAAAACGAAGACATAATATACATGGAGCGATGCCTTGACCTGGCCCAAAAAGGTTTTGGCAAAACAGCTCCAAACCCCATGGTTGGCGCGGTGGTGGTGCATAAGGGAAGAATAATCGGGGAAGGTTATCACGAATTTTTCGGGGGACCTCATGCCGAAGTAAATGCCATAAACTCCGTTTCCGACCCCTCCCTCCTTTCTGAATCTGTTCTATATATCTCCCTGGAGCCTTGTATTCATCATGGCAAAACCCCTCCCTGTGCCGATTTGATTCTGGAAAAGAAAATACCCCGGGTTGTGGTAGGCTGTAAGGATCCCAACATAATCAATACCGGAAAAGGAATTGATAAACTCAAAAATGCCGGCGTTGAAGTTGTTCTTTCCGCTTTGGAATCACGATGCCAGGAGTTAAACCGGAGGTTCTTTACCTTTCATCTGAAGAAAAGGCCTTATATAATTCTGAAGTGGGCCCAAAGTTCCGACGGATTCATTGACCGGAAGCGGAGCCTGGCTGAATCGGGCAATCAGGAGCGCTTGACCGGACAAGAAAGTAACATCAGGGTTCACCGCTGGCGTTCCCAGGAGCAGGCCATCATGGTGGGAACCACAACAGCCCTCCTTGACAACCCCGAACTTAATGTCAGATATGTGGATGGGAAAAATCCCCTGCGGGTTGTACTAGACCGGGAGAAGAAAATTCCCGGCAATTACAAACTTTTTTCATCCGATCAAAAAACCCTTGTTTTTACCAACGGGGAAAACGAATCACACCCCAATGTTGAATTTGTGAATATTGATTTTTCAGGTGATGTATTTTCCCAGGTTTTTTCCTTTTTATTCACCCTGAACATTCAGTCTATCATAGTAGAAGGCGGAAGGGAACTGATAAATTCCTTCATCAAGGTAAACCTATGGGATGAGGCCCGCGTGATAACAGTTCCCCAAAAGCTCGGGTCCGGAATCAAAGCACCATCTCTTGATCTGAAAGGAGTGCCTGCTGACAAATCCGGTGTTGACCACATTCAGATACTTCGGAATTCATGATCTGGCTCCTGGCCTCGATTGTCTGCAACTCCTTATTGTTCATCATCCTTCGATCCTACCCCAAATTCGGAGTAGATCCGTTCCGCGCCATCGTAATAAATTATTTTGTTGCGGGAGGCATTGCTTTTTTCTGGGGAGGACTTCCTCAAGCCATTGGAGAAATTCAGCACCAGGAATGGCTGAATCATGCACTGGTAACAGGCCTGCTATTCATTCTCGTATTTATTTTGATTTCCCGAACCGCTATTTTAAGCGGTGTTTCCGTAGCGGGGGTTGCCAATAAAATGAGTTTTGTACTACCCCTCGGTGTTTCGGTACTGATTTTTAATGAATCAATTTCCGGCTGGGCCATAGCCGGAATGATAATTGCGCTTTTTTCCGTAGTACTTGTTTCTGTAAAGCCCGACAATCCGCCCGACTTAAAAGGAGTTGGACTTCTTCTGGCCATTTTGGTTTTTATTGGAAGCGGCATAATAGACGGACTTGTAAATTATGTTTTCCATGTGTATTTCCCGAGAGGTGGTGCGGGACCCTACATATCCATTAGCTTTTTAACAGCCGGGACCGCCGGGGCCATCTGGATGGTGCTGAACAAAATGGAACCCGGAAGGAAAGAAATTTTGGGTGGAATCGTTTTGGGTATTCCCAATTTTTTCAGCATTCTTTCCCTTATGAATGCCTTGGGCGACGGATTTATCACCAGTGGTCTCCTCTACCCGATCAATAATGTTGGCATTGTACTGGCATCTGCCCTGGGTGGTCTTTTTCTTTTCAGAGAAAAATTCAGCCGGATGAATACCCTGGGGATTGCCCTTGCCATTCTTGCCATTTTCCTGGTTACTCTTTAAGGGTTTTCATTTTAATTCCAAAACAAAAACCCTACATTTACCGGAAGGAAATAATACAATCCGCAATCCCTTTCACATGAGAAAAACTTACAGGAATTTACTGGCATTGTTTTTATACATACCCCTGATTGCTTTTCCGCAACAGGAGTCAAAAAAAGTAAACCGGGATGTCGTAAAAAAAATGGTGAGCGACTCCAATGCTGCCACCTTTTACCCCAAATTGCTTTACAAACTTAAAAGTCCTATGCCGGTTCTTAGTGCCGAGGAATACTACCTGATATATTACAGATTTGTGTTCCAGGAATCCTACCACGGGTACAGCAACCACCTGAAATCAGACATAGTAAAACTGATAAAAAAAAAAAAATATGCCGAGGCAGAGGCCATCTGCGATTCTGTGCTGGAAAAGATACCTGTTAGCCTGAACGCGAATTACCTGAAAGTATTATGTATTTATCTCCGCGACCCCGGCAACGAAATGGCCATTATTTACCGAAGTCATTACGAAGGCCTCCGCGATGCCATACTTTCATCCGGGGACGGAAAGTCCTGTGAAACCGCATTCAAAACCATTTACATTCCCGACGAATACGATATCATGTACCGGTATTTCGACATTGAGGGTCATAAGGGGCAATCGCTTCAGTTTCCCTGCGATGTTTTTAAAATAAAAGGCACAAAAAAATTCAAGGGAAGCAAAATATATTTCGACACATCGGAAACATTTATTTCCATGGAAAAAACCCTGAAAAAAGAAAAATAAAAACATGAAATACAACTTTATCATTTTAGGCCTGGCATCAGCCATACCCATCCTGGTGGGTTTCATCTGGTTTAATCCGCGGTTGTTTGGAAAAGCCTGGATGGAGTCGAGCGGTCTGACAGAAGAAAAAATAAAAGGAAACAACATGGGCAGGACCTTGTCGCTTACCCTGGCTTTTTCTTTTTTCATTGCCTTTTCACTCCAATACATGGTTATTCACCAGTTTCATTTGTTTTCCATGTTGTTGAGCGAACCCGGAATTAAGGAACCCGGATCAGCCATTTACGAACTTTACAAAGATCTGATGGTTCGATTCGGCGACAATTTCAGAACCTTTAAGCACGGAGCTTTTCACGGTTTAATCGCCGGGGTTACGCTGGCCTTTCCATTGATTGCCATTAATGCCCTTTTCGAAATGAAAAGCTTTAAATACATATTCATTAACAGCGGATACTGGACCCTTTCACTTATACTCATGGGGGGACTCATCTGCGCTTATGCATAACACCATGAGAAAAATCGGAATTATCGGCTCAGGGGTAGTTGCCAAAGCACTGGCGAAAGGATTTCTTTCTTGCGGTGATACCGTAATGATGGGAAGCCGCGATCCCAAAAAACTTGATGCCTGGCTGAAGGAAAATCCGGAAAGAGCCAAAACAGGAACCTTTGATGAAGCTGCCCGGTTTGGAGATATTCTTGTGCTGGCCGTAAGCGGAAAAGTAGTTTTGGATGCCCTGAGCCTTGTGGAAGAAAAAGCAATTGAAAATAAAACCATCATCGATGCCACCAATCCAATTTCCGGTGATCCTCCCGAAGATGGGGTATTGCGTTTTTTTACCGGCCCCAACGAATCGCTGCTGGAGCGTATTCAGGAAAAATATCCCCGTGGGAATTTTGTAAAAGCCTTTAACTCGGTGGGCAATGCTTTTATGGTGAACCCTCCTTTCAAACCCCAAGCCACCATGTTCATTTGTGGCAATAATGAAGGTGCCAAAAAAGAAGTCACGAAAATTTGTATCGATTTTGGCTGGGAGCTTATGGACATGGGAACCGCAAAATCGGCCCGTGCCATAGAACCCCTGTGTATGCTTTGGTGCATTCCCGGAATCCGGGAAATGGAAACTAAAACTCAAAAATCACTCCTTGAGGAAATAAGGGAAACAGAATCCGCCATTCAGGATTTGAAACAGAAACTACTCACGCTTAAAGCAAATGTCGCTGTAAATCCTCAGCTTGTTTCGGATTATACATTCACCGATGGTCAAAATCAAAAAATCAGACTTTCTGAATTGTTTGGAGATAAAAACGAGTTGCTTGTAGTTCATAACATGGGAAAATCATGCCCATACTGCACCTTATGGGCAGATGAAATAAACGGCATAATTCATCATATTGAAAACAGAACTCCTTTTGTTTTAATCAGTCCCGACGAACCGGAGATAATGAAGGAATTTTCCGCATCCAGAAACTGGAAATTCAAAATCCTTTCCGCCAAGGGAAATTCCTTTAAAAAGGATATTGGCTTTGAAGATAAGGGGAAAGCAACACCGGGAGTTTCCTGCTTCATTAAAGATGCTGAAGGAAAAATATACCACCGCGATAACGCAGTGTTTGGCCCCGGCGATAATTTTTGCTCACTTTGGTATTATTTTTCACTTTTGCCGGGTGGGGCAGGCAATTGGCATCCCAAATATTCTTATTAAATGAAAAGGTCGGAGTTTCTAAGGTTAGCCGGCCTTGGCTTGATGTACCCTTTGGTAAAATCATTGTCCTCCTTTCAATCTCCAGGGAATACTTCAAAAAAGGTGATTATTGTTGGTGCAGGGATGGCCGGAATTTCTGCCGGAAGGGCCCTCACCGACATGGGAATTCCATGCATCATCCTTGAAGCCAGGGATAGGATTGGGGGAAGAGTCTTCTCAGATTCCTCTTTAGGTACCACTCTTGATTTTGGGGCGAGCTGGATCCATGAAAAGAAAGGAAATCCAATACTTGCACTTGCTAACAAGTACAAAATTGAGACCCGGGATACGAATTACGACAGCATTTCGGCCTGGCACTACAAAGGAGAAAAAATCGCCGAGGAACAGTTGTATCGCATTTATAAAAAATCACAAAAATTACTGCGAAGAGCAATCCGTATAAACGGACGAAAAGATTATGATCCGCCTTTTTCTGAGGGACTTACCCGGGCCTTACAGGAAATGGCCTACCAGGGAAGGGAACTGGAAGAAATTCTGTGGAGAATTTCCACGGAGGAGCTGAATGCCGCCGTTGAATTTGAAATGTTATCAGGGTGGGGAGACAAAGAAAAGGGCTACGGCGGTGGAGATTCCCTGTTTCCCGGGGGGTATCATCAGGTCATCAACCAACTTTCCATAAAATTAAACATCAAAACAGGAAGCCCTGTTTATGAAATCGTACAAAACAATCAGGGGGTTTCGGTTAAAACCCAGGAAAAAACATATGAGGGAAGTCATTGCCTGGTAACCGTACCCCTGGGTGTTTTAAAAGCAGGGAAAATAAATTTTATCCCTGCTCTCAGCCAGCGAAAGAAAGATGCCATCGCAGGTCTTCAAATGGGAAACCTTAACAAAATAGGTTTAAAAATGGAAAAAGTTTCCTGGCCTTCCGACAAACATTTTCTTGGGTATGTGTCTGAAAAAAAAGGAAATTTTCCGGTGTTTTTAAATTGGGCTCAATACACCGGAAAACCATTCCTGATTGCATTTGCCGGCTACAAACTTTCTGAAAAGCTCGACACCCTGAATGAGTCGCAAATTCGAAGCGAAATCTCTAAACCCCTGGAGTTACTTGCCGGAAAGAATACCATTGAAGCCCTTAAATACTCCGCCTGGAAAAAAGACCCCTTCGCCTTTGGTTCCTATAGCGTTCTGCCACCCGGAATTTCCGGGAAAAAATTTGATGACTTGAGTATATCTGAAGGCAAAATTCACTTTGCCGGTGAAGCAACAATTCGAGGGCAAAACGGAACTGTGCATGGTGCCTACCTTTCGGGAATTCGCGAAGCTGAAAAACTAAAAAAACTGTAACATGAAACTCCCTGCTTTTCTTATTATATTTTTTTCAATAAGTTGGAACCTTTTAACTTCCCAAAACTTCCCCACCTATGGCGAGGTATTAAAAACTTTCTTTTCCAAATATTCCACCCGGGAACTGGGCGAAAATCACAGAATAAAATTTGAGAAAAAGCCGGAAGGCTGGTTTGCTTCCGTACACGACATGGCTACTGACGATAAAATCCTTAAACGATCGCCGGTTTGGCTTGTCCGAAAAAAGAAATTTGTGAAAGCCTCTTTTCCCAAATTAAAAAAAGGTGAGACGGCCTTCAACTGGGAAAAAGAATATTTCAATGCCTGGGACCGCAGCCAGTTTTATATTTCCCCTTTCTATGGTTATCCGGGCTGGGAATACGATGTGATTTCCGTTTTTGGAAAAAAAACCGATTTATCCGACACAATCCTTTACGCCCTGGGTCGAGCCTATTCTGCAGCAGCATCCAACCTTTTGCACAACAATTCCGGGCTTTCTGATGGCAGCAGGCGATTTGTTATTGGAAACGGTCCTGATGCCCTTTCCAAAGAACAACTTGAAACCTACAGATCTTTTTCGCATAATGCCATTTCCTGTTTTGAAAAACTAAAAGACCGTAATCCGGCCTTTAAAACAATCGTTGGCAGCATAGGCGTTAAATGGGCTAACGAATTTATGACCTCATTTCTCGAATTGCGAACCTTGCAAAATGAAGCCGAAGCCCAAAAAGAACTTAGAGAGGGTATATATAATGGATTTTACCTGAGTCTTGCCCGGAATTTTCTGGCCGGACTCGACTCCAATGCTGTCTTGTTTACCAATGGAGACAATGATACCTATCCCCTGCTCTATGTCCAGAGCGCCCAAAACTTCCGTACTGATGTATTGGTGGTAAACATCAGCCTGCTTCAAACCTGCCCTTACATTTTAAGGCATACCAAACCTGTAATGAAAGCGAAAGGGCTGGAACTGGGATTAAGCCCTGATGAATTTTGTTCCGAAAACTGGGATCTTGTTTTGGTTCAGAATTCTTTCAAAACTCCTCTGGAGCTGGAAAAACTATTTTCTTTTATGCGGGAACCGGGTAACATGATAAAATATGGAGATCAGAACTATCATATCATTCCAGGCCAAAAAATCATGTTCCGGGCCGACTCCCTATTGCCATCCATGACCTGGACCCTAAGGAAACCATATCTCTTCAAAAACCAAATTCTCATTTTAGATATTATCCGGGAAAACAAATTCCGTCGGCCGATTTATTTTTCGGTTACCATGGGCGATGATTTTTTCACCGGAATGGAAGAATATCTCTGGCTGGAAGGATTGGCCTTTCGCTTATTACCTTCGGGAACCGGCATTCCTTCCGATTATCCCGACGGGGTAATTGCACCGGTAATTTATAGAAATCTGATGGAAAAATTCTCCTATGCAGGTCTTGAAGCCGCCTATCCCTCCGAAAAAAACATGCTGGCGGTTTACCGTTATATTCACGGATCGGCGGCAATGCAGCTCATTGACGAAGGGAAAAAAGATTCGGCGGTAAAAGTGCTGGACAAAATCATGACCCTCCTGCCCGACAATGTTTGTCCCCTCGACATTCAGGCATTGAAAATTATTGAAGGATATTACGCCGCCGGAAGTTATGAAAAAGGAAACCGGGTGGCAGAAAAGCTGATTTACAACTTAAAGAATCCGGGAGTATATCTTGACAGTCCGCCCGATAAAGACTTCAGCTCCAGGATCCTCATTACGGTTCGCGAGTTGGCCCGGGAGCACGATCAAAACAAAATTCTGGAATTAATAGACCCCTGAAAAAATCAGCGGCGGCGGAAGCGTTCACTTTCCTGATAAATCCAGGAGAAGATATTTTTGTCTTCTTCTGAAAAGGTAAGACCCCGGCGTTCCATCATGCGCTCAGCAACCTCAAAAGCATCCTTAAGGCGGAAATCAGTGAAGCCCGAAGCACCACCCCATGAAAAAGAGGGCACAAAGTTTCGTGGGAATCCACTCCCGAAAATATTCGCACTCACCCCAACTACCGTTCCGGTATTAAACATGGTATTGATTCCGGATTTACTGTGATCACCCATCAGGAGACCGCAAAAAGTTAAGCCGGTATCTAAAAACCGTTCCTTTTTATAATTCCACACCTTAACCGGCGCATAATTATTTTTCAAATTGGAATTATTGGTATCGGCACCCAGGTTGCACCATTCTCCGATAACGGAATTACCGATAAAGCCATCGTGGGCTTTGTTTGAGTATGCGAAAAAAACCGAATTGTTTACTTCCCCACCCACCTTGCAATAGGGACCTATGGTTGTGGGTCCGTATATTTTCGCGCCCATTTTAAGGGTGGCATGTTCACCCAGGGCAAAAGGACCGCGGATTACACAGCCTTCCATAACTTCTGAATGATTGCCCAGGTAAATGGGACCTGCCGTAGTATTAAACACAGAGCATTCAGCAACAACCGATTCTCCGACAAATACGGGATGGTCGCCGAATACACGGTTCGAATTACTTAAAATTCCCGACCGTACATTTCCGGTGAGGATTGAAAAATCTCTTTTAATGGCCTCACCGTTCAGGGTAAATATATCCCAGGGTTGGCGTATCCGAAGCGGACTTCCCTTCCCTTCAATCTTTTCAAAAGAGGCAGCCTCAACCAGACCAATGGTTTTGTCGTTGCCGGAATTAAAAGCGGCAATTTCGTCTCCGTAATAAATTACTTTTCCGGAACCCAGATTTTTAATTTGCTCAGTCAGTTCAGGATCGGGCAAAAAAGAAGCATTGACCCAAACATTATCCGAATCAATACTAAACTCAACCGGAAATTTGTAGGAAAGATAATCCACTGTTTTAAACGACACCTTCCCTCCCATAGCCAACTCCCATTTTTCGCGGATGGTGAGAATACCCACTCGAATCTCAGCTACCGGCCGCGTAAAAGTAAAGGGAAGCAAATTTTCCCGGTTTACATCATCAAACAGTATCAGATTCATAGGTTTGGTTTCAGTTCAGTTTTTAAAAATAAAAAAAGCTTCCTGCGTGGGGATTGCCAGGAAGCCTTTTCTTCTGATTACTTGAGCCAGAAGTAATTATTTCTTCTTTTCGTAACGGCTTCTGAATTTATCAACCCGTCCGGCAGTATCTACCAGCTTCATCTTACCGGTATAAAAAGGATGCGACATGTTTGAAATATCCAGCTTCACAAGTGGATATTCATTTCCGTCTTCCCAAACAATAGTATCTTTGGTTTCAACGGTTGAACGCGTAATAAAAGCATAGTCAATCGACAGGTCCTTGAAAACCACGGGCCTGTATTCTTTCGGATGTATGTCCTTTTTCATGATTAAAAATTATCAGGGGGCAAAGATACAAAAAAACATTAAATCCAAAAACATATTAACCTCTTGATTTTCAGGTCGGTGGGAACCAAATTGATATCCTTCTCCTAAAATAAAACCCCGTCCGGCCCGTTTATTTATATTTGAAACCCATGCGCTACCCCGGAAAGCTTATTTGTTTATACCTGAGCCTCTTGCCCGCTTTCCTCCTTGTGTCATGCAAAAAAGATAATATTCTCAGCGACACTTCCGCAAAGCTTGAGTTTTCCTCTGAAAAAATTCTTTACGATACGGTTTTTACCACGATTGGTTCCACTACCAAATACATTAAAGTATATAACCGCCACTCCCAAAAACTAATTATCTCCAGCATTCGCCTGGGAGGCGGAGTATCCTCACGCTACCGTTTCAACATTGATGGCATTCCCGGTCCTGTAGTGAGAGACCTTGAAATACCTGCCAAAGATTCCCTCTGGGTTTTTGTGGAAGTAACTATTAATCCGAACCAGCAAAACACCCCGCTTATTGTTACCGATTCCCTGATCTTTGAAACCAACGGAAACTTCCAGAATGTTTTACTGGAAGCCTGGGGGCAGGATGCCAATTATTTCAACGGGCAGATTTTGTGCAACCAGGTATGGAACAACAACAAACCGTATTTGATTTACAACTCTATCCTGGTTGATTCCCTGTGCACCCTTACCATTAACCCCGGTTGTAAAATTCATTTTCATAAAGGCTCTGCCCTGCTTGTAAAAGGAACGCTGATTGTAAACGGAGACCGGAACAACAAAGTTGTTTTTCAGGGCGACCGCCTTGAGGCTTTCTATGCGAACGCACCGGATCAATGGTATGGCATCTGGCTGATGAACGGATCCAGAGATAACACCATCAACGGAGCCGTAATTAAAAATGCCTTTATCGGAATTCGTGCCGATACCATGAATTATTCTGCCAACCCTACCCTCAGTATCAGTAACAGTCAGGTTACCAACCATGCCGCTGCCTGCCTTTACGGAGTGGGTTCAAGGATCAGAGCCTGGAATACCATTTTTTCCAATGCCGGACAATATGTCAACGCACGTGTCATTGGCGGAGCTTAATTTTTTTAACAATGCACTTTTGCCAATTATTGGACCTTCGATAATCGCCAGACCCCTACTTTGCTGATTAATAATTATTATAAAGACATCAACGAAGTTATCCAGACCCGGCCCCTGGATTCGGCGAATTTTTACAACTGCATTATTTACGGCGACAAAGAAGAAGAGTTAAAACTCGACCGCAGTACCAATACGGGTCCGCCCTTCCGGTATAAATTCCATCATTGCAACCTTAAAACCCAGGTAAGCACTCCGGCAACCAATTTTATTTCTCCTGTAGTAAATGATCCGGTTTATTTTCGCAATCCGGGAAATTTTGATTTTCGCCCGGGTTCACTTTCCAACGCCATAAACCGGGGCGACATGAATGTAATCACCACCTTCCTGAACGGAAATCTGAATCTTGATTTTGCAGGCCTTAGCCGGATAACTGATGGTCCGCCCGATAACGGAGCTTTTGAATACTATCCCTGATTAAAAGCTTGACGAGGGTTTGAACACATACCCGATAGGATTCCTGTACCTGAAATGAATTTCAAATCCACCCCTTGCCGCTGAGGCAACGGTTAACTTTGAAACATTTATATCATAGGAAACACCAACGGCATAAGAGCCCTTTTCAAACATGGCTGTTGCAATCACCGCATCCAGATTCCGGTAAAACAAACCCAGGTAAGCGGAAGAAGATTGAACAAAACCGGTAAAGTTTGCCGCATCCTGAATCATATACCTTACATTGGTTCCCAGGGTTAACTCCGTTTGGGGCCCCTGAATCATCAACAATCCTGCAGGCTGAATCGCCAGGCGGGTATTTTTAATTCCGTAAGACATGTTAACATGGCCCAGATATTTTTGGTAAAGCATAGTGCCTCCTCCGGCAAACGCGTGCGGCATGGGAACCAGGTGAAAAGCAGAAACACCGGCTTCGATCAGCACATGATTGTTGGCGGTCATATACATATCGCCTTTATTATATCTCCAGAACAATCCAGCAGCAACATCGTGAGCAATAAAGGAAGAGCCACCGGCAGCCTCTCCGCTGGGATTCGAGGCATTATAAGCACCGTTAACATATTGACTCTCCCATTTCAAAGGAGCAAAATTCATGCTGCGCTGCACAAAACCATACATCCCTCCAAGACCCAGGGTTGATTTCTCGGAAAGGTTCAAATGGTAAGTGCCCATAACATTGGCCTGAAGGGTTCCCATTTTTGCATCACCTGCTTTATCATTGTAAATAAATGTTCCCAAACCCCAGAAACCTTTCTTCTTTGTCTTGTCCTTAGTTATGGCAAGATCGAAGGCCCCGCTATAGGTTTGATACGCATCGGCCACACTCGACCACTGGGTTTTATAATTCAGACTGGCCTGAGTATTGGCCAAACCACCGGCGGTAGCAGGATTCAATTGCAAGGGTGCCAGATAAAACTGACTGAAGTGAATGTCTTGTCCCAAACCCATCAGGGGAAACAAAACCAGAATGAAAATAATTTTTCTCATGTTTATCTTACTAAAGTTACATTTCCTTTTTGTTTAAACGAAGTGCCATCAATCAGCGTTGCCTCGAAATAAAACACAAACACCGCTGCATCTAAAACAAACCCACGGAAAGTGCCGTCCCATTTTTTCGTGGGATCCGTAGACTCAAAAACTTTCTCGCCCCATCGGTCAAAGACCAAAAGTTTCATGGTTTCAATGCATGGACTTATGGGATAGAAAAAGTCATTCATACCATCCCCATTCGGAGAAAAGGCGGTGGGAAGAAACAATTCCGGACAATTAATATCCACAATAACCGTCATGCAATCGGTTGACCTGCATCCATTGGAATCGGTAACCTGTACACAATAGGTTGTTGTCGCGGTTGGACTTGCCACAGGATCGGGACAGGTAGTGCATGAAAGTGAGCCACCCGGAGACCAGGAATAAGATCCGCCACCGGAGGCATTGAGCTGGGTACTTTGCCCGATATTAATCGTTACATCAGGTCCTGCGGAAGCCGTCGGTGGATTGTACACATTAACAATCATTGTAGTTGTATCAGACCCTGCTCCGTTGGATACGATCAGCGTAACGAGATTATTTCCGGGACTTGAAAAACAAACCGAACCCGGATTCTGGGAAGAAGATGTTGCCGGAGTTCCATTCTGAAAAGTCCAGGCCCAGGTTGTAACATTTCCCAGGGAGCTGTCGCTGAATACCACACAGGAGTTCGGGCAAATAGCAGAGTCGGAAGCGCCGAACGCAGCAATGGGGACATTACAATTTATCACGTTCACATTTACCTGTGAAGTGGCGGTACATCCGTTCGCGTCGCTCACGGTTACGGTATATGAAGTTGAGGCCGCAGGACTCGCCGTAGGATTTGGGCATGTAGTACAACTTAAGCCCGTTGCCGGAGACCAGGAATATCCCGTGCCGCCCGAGGCGGTGATAGTTACATTTCCGCCCTGGCAAATAGTAGGACCGGAAGGAGATACGGATACGGTGGGAGCCGGGTTCACATTAACTGTTACAGTGGCCGTTACGGAGGGACAATTTCCACCGGTAACAGTGACTGTATAAGTTGTGGTTGTGGTTGGATTTGCATTTGGGTTCGGGCAGGTAGTACAACTCAGGCCCGTTGCAGGTGCCCAGGAATAACCCGAGCCTCCTCCGGCATTTAACTGCGTTCCATCGCCCGCACAAATCGTGGAAGGACTTGCGGAAACAGTTGGATTTAAAGAAGGAGATACCGTTACCGTTACCACCAGAGTACCCGTGCAGCCGTTGGCATCGGTTCCGCTTACCGTGTACGAAGTGGTGGAAGTTGGGTTTGCCGTTGGGTTCGCACAGGTAGTACAACTTAAATTTGTAGCCGGAGTCCATTGGTAATTGGCAGCTCCCGAAGCCGTCATAGTTACACTACCTCCCGAACAATAGGTAGGATTCGGAGGACTCACCGAGATAACCGGCAAAGCATTTACGGTTACGGTAACGGTGGAAGTATTACTACAGCCATTGCCATCAGTTCCGGTAACTGTATAAGTAGTAGTTGAAGTTGGATTTGCCGTAGGATTAGCAACAGTAGCAGAACTAAGTCCCGTTGCAGGTGCCCAGGAATAAGAACTTCCTCCGGAGGCCGTAAGCCCAACACTTCCCCCCTGACAATAAGAAGGGTTTGCCGGAACAACAGCAATCGTGGGTAATGGATTTACGGTAACTGTAACCGTAGCAGTATTGGAACAATTCCCGGCATTGGTGCCGGTGATGGTATAGGTAGTTGTTGCGGTAGGGTTTGCGGTAGGATTGGAAATGGTAGTAGCATTCAATCCCGTTCCCGGCGACCAGGAATAGGTTGTAGCTCCGGAAGCTGTGAGTCCAACACTTCCGCCCAGACAAATAGCAGGGTTGGCCGGACTGGAAGTTACCGTTGGCAATGGATTTACCGTTACGGTAACCGTAGCGGTGTTGGTACAGTTTCCTGCTCCGGTTCCCGTAACCGTATAGGTTGTTGTTGCCGTGGGGCTCGCATTAGGATTGGCCACCGTGGTGGAACTTAAGCCTGTTGCGGGCGACCAGGAATAAGAAGTAGCACCGGAGGCGGTGAGACCGGTGGAACCGCCCTGACAAATGGCAGGATTCGCAGGAGAAGTTGTCACCGTGGGTAAAGGGTTCACGGTAACCGTTACCGTAGCGGTATTGCTGCAATTTCCTGCTCCCGTACCTGTAACCGTATAGGTTGTAGTGGCCGTAGGGCTTGCATTTGGATTAGCAACTGTTGTCGAACTTAAGCCGGTTGCCGGCGACCATGTATAGGAAGTTGCACCGGAAGCCGTGAGCCCCACGCTGCCTCCCTGACAAATTGCAGGATTTGCAGGAGCTGTGGTAACGGTGGGGATGGGATTTACGGTTATCGTTTGTGTAGTTGAGTTGGTTCCGTTCGCATTGGCAGCGGTAAGCGTTACCGTATAGGTTCCGGCTGTATTAAAACAAATATTAGCCGGATTTTGTACGTTGCTTGTGGCAGGGCTTCCGCCGGGGAAAGACCATGTCCATCCCGTAGGATTTCCGGTACTGTTATCGGTAAAATTAATGCAGGAGCCGGCACAAATATTATTTGCTGAAGCCGTAAATGCTGCCACCGGAGGTCCGGCAACAGGCGTAGAAAGCGTGATATCATCCACGGCAAAACTCGGGTCGGTTCCCACCCCGTCAACATCATTTACCCAGCGGAAACCAATTCTCACATTAGGATTATTATTGGCAGAGGCAGGCAATAAAATGGAAAAGGCAGTCCACCTTCCCTGTCCGCCACTACAAACTGTTGTTTTTGCCAGGGGATCAATCTGTGCCCAGGTAACTCCGTTAAAATACCATAAGGTGGCATCGTCCTGGGTTCCCTGTCCGTTCTCCATGTATAAAAAAGAAAGCGTGATATTTGACTGTCCCGTACAATTAATCACAGGACTTTCAATGCGCCGGTCTGTGAGGGGAGAACCGCCGCCGCAAAGGTTGAAATTACATGCATCGTAAGCGGCACCGCAATCGCCCGTGGGACAAAAAAAGCATGCACAGAAAGAAGTGGCCACATTACCAATATGAAGGGTTCGGTTTGTAAGGGCGGCATTGGCAAGGCAGCCATCGCCACAATTATTCACTCCCATACCGGCCTCGGTAGCGCTGACAAACCAGTTATTCGCACCGGCTCCATTGGTTCCGTTGGTCATCGTCCAGGTTCCGTTAAGACCGGTCCACCCGCCGGCCACCTGACCCTGGTTACAACCGGTACCAAAAGTTTCAGTCCAGAAAACCTGGGCATGGGTTCCGGTAAAAATAAAAGTTGTGAAAACGAACAGGGATAAAAAGAACTTCATATGAATTCGATTTTGCAAACCTAAAAGTAAGATATTTTATTTCAAATTCAAAGTTCAGAAACCCAGGCAAAATTCGGGGGTATTAATACCATCGGCATAATCGCTGAGTGTGGGTTGCTGGGTTTTTCCGAAGGGAATAAAATCATGACTCCGATTGCCGTCGATGCACTGAATCTGATCTTTTGCCGACACCAGCATTTTCTGTAAGTCCTCAGGGGATTTGTAATATTCATAATACACCATGGCCACCGGGGGGTGCAGGGAGGAACTTTCAGTAAGGAGCACAAAATTATTATCCAGCAGGGGTGTGCCATTCATCAGGAAAATGGCTCGGTTGTAATCGTAGTTATTCCCGTATTTTTTATTTAGAACCACATCCGAAAATGGAAAAATGCCATTGAAAAAGGCGTCGAAATTATAGCCTTCCGGAACAAAAAGCTTGGAGACATTACGGCATCCCAGTCCGAAATAGGTAAAAATATCCTTCCCCAATCCCTGCAGTTCTTCTTCATTTTCATTCCCCTCAAGCACGGCCACGCTTTTCCGGTTCTTACGGAAAAGGTGGGGCAGCTTACCGAAATAATATTCAAAATACCGGGCGGAGTTGTTGGAACCTGTAGCGATGATGCCCTGCAAAGAATCGGGAGGTAGTTTTGGGGTAATTTCCCAGTTTTCCTTTTCAGGGAGGTAAGACTTCAGCTCTCCCAGGAGAAACTCCATGAGAACCGTATCATCGGAAGAAAGTTTCAGGCAGGCGTAGTTTCCGGTCAGGAAAACCGTTAAAAAATCATGAAAACCAACCCCTGGAATATTTCCTGCGGCAATAATTCCGATTTTTTTGGAAGCATGCGTTTCGATTTTCTTTTGGTAAGGACTAATCCATTCCCGGAGTTTTTCTTCCGTAAGCCAGGCCGCAATACCCTCCAGGGCACTACGGCAGTTTTCAGGGGTAAACCATCCATTCCGGATATGCGCTTCGCGGTATAGTTTTTGCGCTGCAGGATTACCGGGCTCAAGCATTTGGCGGATGTCGAGGCCCAGGGCGCAGAGTGCGGAAATCCTGATATCAAGGGATGAAGGCATGCCACAAAAGTAAGAGAATACCCGCTAAAACGGGTGAAATGGGTAACTTTACCCTACCTGAAAACGTAAGAAACAGAGCTTTTGAAAAATATTATCATCATAGGATTTTTGGCCGGAATTTTCCCTGCGGCAAAAGCCGCCGGTTTGTCTTCCTTTAAGCCGGTTCAGGATTCCCTTTCCGTTTTGCTGAAAAAAATGATGGTTTCGAAATCGGATGAAGAAAAAACAAACATCAACTTAAAGTTTCTGGATTTGTTAAGAGAAACATTAAAAGACAAAGACTCTCACACTTTTCCCTTCGATTCTTTAAAAAAACACAAGATTTTAATTGAGTCGGCCGGTAAAGAATGCCGGATTCTGAACTGGTGTCTTCGTTTTTCGGATGAAACATACAAGTACTTTGGCTTTGTGCAATATCTGGATCCCAAAACCGGGATTTATTACCACTGGGAACTCAAAGACCGCAGCACAGAGATCAAGAATCCGGAAAATGCCGTGCTGAATCCCGACAAATGGTATGGGGCTTATTATTCTGCCATCCTAACAACAAAAGACAAAAAAAGTACCCTTTACACCCTGATCGGATGGGATGGCAACAACAGGATTTCCCAGAAGAAAATCCTCGAATCCATGAGTATTCATCCCAATGGAAATCTGGTTTTCGGCCTTCCGGTTTTTGAGGTGGAAAAGGAAATGGGGCCCGGAAAAAAAATAAGTGTATGGCAAAAGCGCGTAATATTTGAGTACAAACAAGGCGTATTTATGGCCCTGAAATTTCATCCGGAACAAGACCGTATTGTATTAGACCATTTAGGACCGCCCGAATCCATAAAAAGCAAACGATTTCATGAGGTAGGGCCCGATTTTTCCTACGATGCTTACGAATGGAAAAAGGGAAAATGGAAATTTTTATCGATGGTGGATGTAAAAAACGATAAGACAGGCAAGGAAAAGAAGTTCAATGATCCTGAAGGGATAACGCTGCCGCCCGGCAAATAAAATTTCTTTTCAATATTCCGGTCCTTAAACGGAGTTTTACTTAATTTCGGGGAAAATAATTTTACCCGAGAATTATGGCCCAGGAGACCACCACCACCCAAAAAGTTCACAATTTTTCAGCCGGTCCCGGAATCCTTCCGCAGGAAGTGCTTGCCGGAGCTTCAGAAGCCTGTCTGAATTTCGATGGCATGAACCTGTCGCTGCTGGAAATATCTCACCGCAGCAAAAACTTCGAGAGGGTAATGGAAGAGGCCCGTGCCACCGTAAAAGAACTTCTTTTCTTAAACGACGATTACGAGGTGTTGTTTCTGGGTGGTGGAGCCAGTCTTCAGTTTGCCATGGTTCCTTACAACCTTCTCCGCAGCGAGGGTACGGCGGGATATCTTAAAACCGGAGTATGGGCCGCCAAGGCCTGTAAGGAAGCCGCCCTTATCGGAAATGTAAAAATACTGGCCAGCTCGGAAGACAAAAACTACAATTACATTCCCAAGACTTATGGTATTTCAAGTGATTTGGATTACTTCCATTTAACCAGCAACAATACCATTTTTGGCACCCAGATAAAAAAATTCCCCGTCAGCCGGGTTCCCATCGTTTGCGATATGAGCAGTGATATTTTCAGCCGGAAAGTAGACGGGAAGCAATTCGGTCTTATTTATGCCGGGGCTCAGAAAAACATGGGACCTGCAGGTTCCACGATGGTGGCCGTAAACAAAAATCTGCTCGGAAAAACCGGCAGAAAATTATTGAGCATGCTCGATTACCAGGTTCACATCAAGGGAGGCAGCATGTTTAACACCCCTCCGGTATTTCCTGTCTATGTGAGTCTGCTCACCATGAAATGGCTCAAACAAAAAGGAGGCCTGGACTGGATTGAAGATTTGAACCGGCAGAAGTCTGGCTTGTTGTATCAGGAAATAGATCGAAACAGCATGTTTGTGGGAACCGCGGAAAAAGAAGACCGCAGCACCATGAATGTAACCTTTGTTATGAACAAACCCGAACTGGAACCCGAATTTGATAAAATGTGGAAAGAAGCCGGCATCAGCGGACTGAGAGGACATCGGGATGTAGGGGGATACAGGGCTTCTTTGTACAATGCCCTTCCCCTGGAAAGTGTGGAGGTGCTCGTAGCCGTAATGAAACAGTTTGAAGAAAAATTCGGAAAGTAAAACAGCCATGAAATTAAAAGTTTTAGCCAACGACGGCATTGATGAAGCAGGAAAAACCCTTCTGGAAAGAGCCGGCATCGAGGTTCATACCCAAAAAGTAAAACAGGAAGATTTAATTGATGCCATAAACAAAGAGGGCTACGCCGGGCTAACCGTGCGGAGCGCAACTCAGGTCAGAAAGGTGCTTATTGATGCTTGTCCCGGACTAAAAGTAATTGCACGAGGTGGAGTTGGGATGGACAATATTGACGTGGTTTATGCCGAAGAAAAGGGTATAAAGGTTATTAATACCCCTGCCGCCTCTTCTAATTCCGTGGCGGAACTGGTTTTGGCT
>ERZ869936.1028-NODE-1028-length-21799-cov-4.876288_pt1 | contig 21799 bp, 20 predicted proteins | sample MGYA00520876_ERZ869936 | MGnify/ENA primary metagenome ERZ869936 (study PRJEB32218, sample SAMN09650985) | biofilter metagenome | isolation source: enrty point of leading RO module | place: Saudi Arabia: Thuwal, RO plant located on Red Sea | collected 2016-02-17 ...
CCGATTTGCCGCGCCTGATTCGGGAGGTCCACGACACCCTGGCCAATGTCGGCGGCACGACGCAGCGCGAGCAAGAGCGCCCGACCCCGGCCGTCCCGGTGCGCCGTTCCGTGACGCCCGAGTACATCGTTTGCCTGGAAGACGGCAAGAAGCTGAAAATGCTGAAGCGCCACCTCAAGACGGCCTACAACATGACCCCGGAAGAGTATCGCGACCGCTGGGGCCTGCCCGCCGATTATCCCATGGTGGCGCCGAGCTATGCCAAGCAGCGCAGCAAGCTGGCCAAGGACATTGGCCTGGGCACGCGCTCGCGCCGCGCCAAGGCCTAAGCATCGCGAAATCGAAAATCCCAGTGGAAACCCCAGTGGCAGCCGCGCCGTTTCCCGATTGGGCGAACGGCGCGGCTTCGTCTATACTGGCCGCCGACCGTCGGATTTTGAATTTGATGATATGACCTCGAAGCTTGAGCGACTGTGCCGGAGGCGGGGCTTGAAGATGACCGACCAGCGGCGCGTCATCGCCCGGGTCCTGTCCGAATCGAGCGACCACCCCGATGTCGATCAGTTGTATCAGCGGGCGACGAAAGTCGATCCGCGGATTTCGATCGCGACCGTCTATCGCACGGTCAAGCTGTTCGAGGAAGCGAACATCCTGGAGCGTCACGACTTCGGGGACGGCCGTCCGCGTTACGAGGAAGCCGCCGAGGAGCACCACGACCATTTGACCGACATGCAATCTGGCAAGGTCGTAGAATTCACCAATGACGAGATCGAGCGTCTGCAACGCGACGTGGCGAAGAAACTTGGCTATCGTCTCGTCGGACATCGGCTGGAGCTCTATGGCATGCCGCTCGAGAAAACCAAGGATGAGCCGGGCGATTGAGGGGCCGCGCGTGAATCTCGCGCTTTCGATCCACGAGACAGACCGCCGCGCCCGCGTACTCGATTGCGGCACCCGAACATGATCACTGTCGCACCGGCGGGCGAGCGCCCAGTAGGTGAGCGCATTGTCGACGTTCGTGCGGCCGGCTTGCATATGCGCCTCGCGGAATCGGAAGACGAAATGCGCGCGGCGCAGGCTTTGCGCTATCGGGTTTTCTACGAAGGCATGGCGGCAAAGCCGACGCCTGAGATGGCCGCGGCCAAGCGCGACTTCGATTCCTTCGATGCGTTTTGCGATCACCTTCTTGTGTTCGACGCGGCGCGCGGCAACGGGCCGGACGCGGTGGTTGGAACCTACCGGGTGATGCGCCGCGACGCCGCCGCGCGGCGCGGCCAGTTCTATTCGCGCGACGAGTACGACATCTCGAAACTCGTCGCCTATCCGGGCGAGATCTTGGAGCTTGGCCGTTCCTGCATCGATGCGGCGTACCGCAACGGCAAGACCATGCAGATTCTGTGGCGCGGCATTGCCGACTATGTGCTGGCCCATAAGATCCAACTCATGTTTGGCTGCGCGAGTTTGCCGGGAACCGATCCCGATGCGCTCGCCTTGCCGCTGTCGTATCTCTACCACCATCATCTGGCGCCGCCGCCGCTCCGCGCGACAGCCCTGCCCGCGCGCCATGTGCCGATGAGCCGTATGGCGCAATCCGATGTCGATGCACGCCAGGCTTTGAAGATTCTACCGCCCCTGATCAAAGGCTATTTGCGGCTCGGTGGTTTTGTCGGCGACGGCGCCGTCGTCGATTACGAATTCGGCACCACGGATGTTTGCGTCGTCGTCAAGACGGATATGGTCACGGAACGCTATTACCGCCACTACACGCGCGAGGAAGGCGCCAAGGACTGACATGGCGCTGGAAAATGGCGACACAGGCATGGGGTCCAGCCTTCGCGCTGTCATCCGACTCTCGGCGTATATCGGCCTTACGTTTTTGTGCATGCCGCTTCAGAGTCTCGCGCTGGCCTTCGGCTGGCGGCTCTGCAAGACCTTGCCGCAGTGGTATCACACGCGCTGCTGCCGGATTATGGGGTTTCGCGTCGAACGGCGCGGCCGGCAGTCGCGCGCGCATCCCACTTTGTACCTCGCCAATCATGTCTCTTACTTCGACATCATGATTTTGAGCGCGCTGATTCCCGGCGTATCTTTCGTCGCCAAGGCGGAGGTCGAAAAATGGCCGCTGTTCGGCCGCTTGGCGCGTCTGCAAAGGACCGTTTTTATCGACCGGCGCGGGCGCGCGGCGCGCAATCACATGGGCGAACTGCGCATGCGATTGGAAGCGGGCGACAACTTGGTCTTGTTCCCCGAAGGCACCAGCAGCGACGGCAACCGGGTTCTGCCGTTCAAGAGCGCGCTGCTCGCCGCCGTGGAGCAGCCGGTGGAAGGACAAGCCCTGTCGGTTCAGCCTGTGTCAATCGCCTACACGCGGCTTGACGGCTTGCCCATGGGCCGGTACTTGCGGCCCTTCTTTGCCTGGTTTGGCGACATGGAGCTGGCCGGGCACCTGTGGCACGCCGCCGGCCTTGGCCGGGCGACGGTGGTGGTGGAGTTTCACAAGCCGGTGACCTATTCGGATTTCGAAAGCCGCAAGGACCTGGGCGCCCATTGCCAGTCGGCCGTCGCGGCGGGCGTGGCCGATGCCTTGTCGGGGCGCCGGCGGGAGCGCCAATCCGATTGGCCCTCGGCCTTGCCGGGCGCCGCCGGCACGCCGCTTGCCGCGCCGATGCCGGGCGCGCGGGTACCGCTGTCATGACCAAGGGCCTCTTTATCAAGACCTACGGCTGTCAAATGAACGTCTACGATTCGGCCCGGATGGCCGATGTCCTGGCGCCGCTTGGCTATGCGCTGGTGGAGTCGCCGGACGCGGCCGACATGGTCATTCTCAACACCTGCCACATCCGTGAGAAGGCGGCCGAGAAGGTCTATTCCGAGCTTGGCAGGCTGCGCGAACTCAAGACTGCCCGCGCGCCCGAGGCGCCTATGACGATCGCGGTCGCCGGTTGCGTCGCGCAGGCCGAGGGGCAGGAGATGCTGCGTCGCGCGCCGCAGGTCGATCTCGTGTTCGGGCCGCAGACCTATCATCGCCTGCCCGAGCTGATCGCCAGGACCGCGCGCCAACGCGGCGGCGTTCTCGACACCGACTTTCCGGTCGAATCCAAGTTCGATTTCCTGCCCGAGACGACGGCCCCGCAGGGTCCGAGCGCGTTCCTGTCGATCCAGGAGGGCTGCGACAAGTTCTGCACCTTCTGCGTGGTGCCCTACACGCGCGGCGCCGAATTCTCGCGCCCGGCGGCGGAGATCCTGGCCGAGGCGCGGCGCCTGGTCGATGCCGGCGCCCGCGAGATCACGCTTTTGGGCCAGAACGTCAACGCCTATCACGGCGCCGGGCCGGATGGACAGGAAACATGGGGGCTGGCCGATCTTCTGCACGCCCTGGCAGCGATCGAGGGCCTCGCGCGGCTGCGCTACACGACCTCACATCCGCGCGACATGGACGATGCGTTGATCGACGCCCATGGCGCGAACCAGAAGCTCATGCCTTATCTGCACCTGCCGGTGCAATCCGGGTCCGACCGCGTGCTCGCGGCCATGAACCGGCGCCATAGCGCCGACGACTACCGTCGCATCGTGGACCGACTGCGTGCCGCAAGGCCGGATATTGCCATGTCGTCGGACTTCATCGTCGGCTTTCCCGGCGAAACCGACCGCGATTTCGCTGAGACCCTGCGCCTGGTGACCGATGTCGGCTATGCCCAGGCCTATACCTTCAAATACAGCCCCCGGCCCGGCACGCCGGCCGCGGTTCTGGAGGATCAGGTGCCGGACGATGTGAAGGCTGAACGCCTCGCAAGCCTGCAGGCCCTCATCGACGCGCAACAGGAGGCTTTCAATCGCGCCAGCGTCGGCCGCCGGGTCCCGGTGCTGCTCGAACGCCGGGGCCGCAAGGCCGGGCAATTGATCGGCCGCAGCCCGGCCATGCAGTCCGTGCACGCGGCCGCACCGGAGTCTTGTCTGGGCCGCGTTGTCGACCTGGAGATTGTCGCGGGCGGCCCCAACAGTTTGCGCGGCTGTATGATCGGTGCCATCGGCGAGCCGAGCCTTAGCCGCGGCGTGCCGGCGGAGGCGCAGCCATGACCTCGGTATCCAAGCCGCCGCTGAAGACCAAGGGCGAGGGCGGCGCGGCCACGGCCCAAATACAGTTCGACGACAACGCGCTTCAGCCGCTGCTGTACGGCGAGCACGACCGGCACCTCGCGCGCATCGAACAGCTCCTGGGCGTGCGCCTGGCTTCGCGCGGCGACCGGCTTTCGATTTCCGGAACCGGCGACGCCGTGGCCGCGGCCGAGCTTGCGCTCAAGGGCCTCTACGAGCGGCTGCGCAAGAACCTGGAAGTCGGCGATGCCGAGGTCGATGCCGCGGTCCGCATGGCGACCCAATCGGCCGGTCCCGTGTCCGCGGCCAAGGCCGTGACCGACCTGCATGCCGAGGACATGGCGATCCGGACGCGCAAGCATCTGGTCTCGCCGCGCTCGCCCAATCAGGCCGCCTACGTCCGCGCGCTGCGCAGTCACGAGCTGGTCTTCGCCACCGGCCCAGCCGGCACCGGCAAGACCTACCTGGCGGTCGCGATGGCCGTCTCGCTGCTTCTGGAAGGACGGGTCGAGCGGATCATACTGTCGCGCCCGGCGGTCGAGGCCGGCGAACGCCTGGGGTTCCTGCCCGGCGATCTGCGCGAGAAGGTAGACCCCTATCTGCGTCCGCTCTACGATGCGCTCTACGACATGATGCCCGCACCGCAGGTCATGAGCCGCCTGACAAACGGCGAGATCGAGGTCGCCCCGCTGGCCTTCATGAGGGGCCGGACTCTGGCCAAATCCTTCGTGATCCTGGACGAGGCGCAAAACACCACGCCCGTGCAAATGAAGATGTTCTTAACGCGCTTGGGCGAGAATAGCCGCATGGCGGTCACGGGCGACCTGTCGCAAGTCGATCTGCCGGCCGGCCAGCCATCGGGTCTGCGCGAGGCGGTCGAGCTGTTATCGCACATGGACGATGTTGCCTTCGTGCGTTTCACCAACGTGGATGTCATGCGCCATTCCCTGGTTACCCGGATCGTTCGCGCCTATGAGGCGCGCGAGCAGGATTCCGGCCAGCAAGACCGTCAACTGGCGGGGCGGAAGGGTGGCGGCGGCGGTCGAGGAGGCGGCGAGGGCGCGGGGCGGGCCGCGGGACGATGACCGACGGCCCCGACTCTAGGTGCGAAGTTTCCCAGCGGCCCATCGTATCGGTGCGCCTCGCCTATCGGCCCTGGCGTGCGGTCTTGCCCGACGCGCGGATGCTGCTCGAACGCACAGCGCGCGCGACGCTGGCCGCGGCCGCGCGCGCCGGTGCGGTACCGATAGGCGCGGCACTTGAGGTCAGCTTCATGCTTGCCAACGATGCGCGCGTGCGCCGCTTGAACCGCGACTACCGCGGACAGGACAAGCCGACCAACGTGCTGTCTTTCCCGTCCGAAAATGACGAGCGGGACGGGGAGTCGCTGGGGTCGACTGACGGCGAAACAGGGCCGCGCCTTTTGGGCGATGTGGTCTTCGCCCTGGAGACCTTGGAACGCGAAGCCGCGGCGCAATCCAAGACCTTGAGCGATCATCTGTGCCACCTGGCCGTGCACGGCGTGCTGCACCTCCTCGGCTATGACCATCAAGACGCTGAAGAGGCCGAATGCATGGAGCGCCTGGAGGTCGAGGTCCTGGCCTCGCTCGGTATTGGCGATCCTTACCGCGAGGCGCCGGTACACGCCGCGGCGCTGGATGGAGCGACGCCATGAGCGAAGTTCCCGGCAATCGCACGGCCGGACGCGGCGGCAACGGGGATTCCACCCTGACGGCGCTCTGGCAGCGGCTACGCGAGCTTGTTGGCGCGCGCAACGGCGACTCGCACCTGCGCGACGCCATCGAAGAGATTATCGGCGAGGTCGAGGACAAAACCGCCGAGCAGCCCGATGCGCCGATCGGCACGCACGAAAAGCTGATGTTGGCGAATATCCTGAAGCTGCGCCACGTCACTGCCTACGATGTCATGGTGCCGCGCGCCGATATCGTGTCGCTCGACGTCAAGGCCAGCCTGGACGAGGTGCTCGATACCTTGATCAGCGGCGGCCACTCGCGTCTGCCGGTGTATCGGGAAAATCTGGACGATGTGATCGGTCTGGTTCACATCAAGGACGTTCTGCCTTTCGCGCGCGGCAAATCCGCCTTCGACCTGGCAAGTATTCTGCGCGACATCTCCATCGTCGCGCCGTCCATGCGCGCGTTGGATCTGCTTCTCGAGATGCGCCTGACGCGCGTGCATTTGGCCGTCGTGGTCGACGAATTCGGCGGCATCGACGGCTTGGTCACGATCGAGGACCTGGTCGAACAGATCGTCGGCGAAATCGACGACGAGCATGACGTGGTCGAAGGCCCCAGTTTGGTCGAACGGCCGGACGGTTCTCTGGTCGCCGACGCGCGCACGGAGATCGAGGAGCTCGAGGAGCGAATCGGCCCGGTGCTGTCCGAGGAAGAGCGCGAGGAAGACATCGACACCCTTGGCGGCCTGGTCTTTTACCTGGCCGACCGGGTGCCGGCGCGCGGCGAATTGATCCCGCATCCCCATTCGGGAATCACCTTCGAAGTCCTGGATGCCGACCCGCGCCGTGTCAAGCGCGTGCGCCTGCGCGATCTGCCTCGCCGCGATATGACGGCCCAAGGCGCGCCGCCCGCCGCCGAGCCGAACAAAGATGACTAATCTGGCCGCGCAGGCCATGGACCGATCAGGATCAAGGCTTGCGCGCCTTGCCCACAGGCTCGGCGCCCTGCGCGGCTGGCGCCGGCATGGCTTGGCGATGCTGCTCGGCATCGGCGCCACGGCCGCCTTCGCGCCGATCTATGCCGTGCCGCTGCTAGTGCCCGCCTTCACCGGCCTGGTCTGGCTGCATAATGGAACGGACCGCCCGCGCGGGGCCCTGGCACTCGGCTGGAGCTTCGGCTTCGGCCATATGGCCAGCGGATTGTCATGGGTCGGTCTGGCGTTCCTTGTCGACGCCGAGCGCTTCGGCGCGCTGATGCCGGTCGCGATCGGCGCCATGTCTTCCGGTGCGGCGACCCCTCCCGCCGTCACGCTTCTGATCCTTCTTCGCACGAGGCTGCGCGGACCGGCTCAGGTCGTGGTCTTGGCGGGCGCCTGGGTTCTGATCGAATGGGTACGGAGCTGGATCTTCACCGGCTTCCCCTGGAATCTGGCCGGCACTGTCTGGAGCTTCTCGCCCGAACCCATGCAACTGGCGGCCTATGGCGGCGTTTGGAGTCTTTCGTTCGTTACCGTTCTGGCCGCTGCCGCGCCGGCCGCGGTCTGGCCGGGCCGGAATCGCGGCGGCCTAGTCTTTTGCGCCGCGGTCTACGGCTTGCTGGTCCTGGTTTGGATCGGCGGCGCGCTGCGTCTCGCGGCGGCGCCGACGCCCGGCGAGGCGGTCGTCGAGGGCGTGCGGCTGCGCCTGGTTCAGGCCAGCATCGCGCAGACTCTCAAGTGGGATCCCGCGCTGCGCCGCGAGCATATTCATCAGCAGATGCGCCTCACCCTTGGGCCGGGGTTCGAGAAGATCACCCATGTCGTCTGGCCGGAGACCGCGGTTCCCTATCTCCTCGACGGCGACGAGGATCTGCGCCGGTTGCTGGCCCGCGCGGTTCCGCCGGGCGGGGCGCTGATCACCGGGGCGCCGCGCGGCAACGCCGACCGGATCTGGAACAGCATCTTGGCGCTGGATGCGCGCGGCGACATCCTCGCGATTTACGATAAGCATCATTTGGTGCCCTTCGGCGAGTACGTGCCATTCCGTTCGGCCCTGCCGCTCGACAAGCTGACCGCCGGCAACATCGATTTCACCGCTGGGCCGGGGCTCGTCCAGTTCACCGTGCCTGGGCTGCCGCCCGCCAGCGCTTTGATCTGTTATGAAGTCATCTTCTCGGGCCAGGTCGTGCCAAATGCCATGCCGCGCCCGGCGTGGCTGCTCAACGTCACTAACGATGCCTGGTTCGGTACCAGCCTGGGGCCGTTTCAGCACTTCGCGAGCGCCCGTATGCGCGCGGTCGAAGAAGGCTTGCCACTGGTGCGGGCGGCGAATACCGGAATTACGGCAGTAGTCGACGGTTACGGGCGACTTCTTGGCCAGCTTGCGCTGAATGATGTTGGTGTGGTCGACGCCGATCTGCCCGAACCTGTGACTGACATCACATTGTATGCAAAATTTGGAATCTGGCCGGTAGCTTTTCTGATATTTTGTGCCGTGCTTTGTAGTTTGATATTGAGAAGATTCTCCCAATGAATTAAAAGGTCTTGGGCAAAGAAAAGCTGGGCAATTGTTCGTACTTTCGATTGAATACAATAGTATTCATTCAACCAGATTGCGAAACACTATAAGAGGAAGGAACCGGAGCTATGGCGCGAGGTCGCGCCCGCAGTGGCAGGGCCGGATCTGGGGGGCCAAATCCAGTCGATATACACGTTGGGGCCAGGGTGCGATTGCGGCGCACTCTACTTGGCCTCAGCCAAGAAAAGCTTGGCGAAGCAATTGGATTGACATTCCAACAGGTTCAAAAATACGAGCGTGGAGCAAACCGAATTGGCTCCAGTCGCTTATTTGATTTGTCGAGAGTGCTGGACGTTCCAGTTAGCTTTTTCTTCGAAGACATGCCAAACGCGGTCTCGTCGAGGTCGCCGGCCCAGGTTAGAGAAAGCTTGTCAGCGATTTCGGGCGCGGCCGAGGAGTTTGCCGGCTACGAGGCCGATCCCATGGCCCGGCGCGAGACCCTCGAGCTGGTTCGCGCGTATTACAAAATTAGGGATCCTGCGGTACGTAAGAAGCTGTTCGACATGACGAAGGCGTTGGGCAACGCGGCCGCCAAAGAGGACTAAGGCCGCGCCTTGCGGCCGGGTTTGTCCTTGACGGCAAAATCCCGTCCTTTACAAATGCCCGCCGGCCGGTTCGGAACCGGCCGTTCGTCATATTGTCGATACGGCGCCACCCTCGATGAGCGGGTTGTCAGGGGCCGTGCTCACGGTTCCGGCTGCTGCCAAGCAGGGCCTGCCGGGACGAAGCCGGACCCCGGTGTCCGGATCTAACCCTGGAGGGACCGCAATTTGCGTAAGGGCCACTATCTTTTCACCAGCGAATCGGTCTCGGAAGGCCATCCGGACAAGGTTTGCGACCGCATTTCAGACGCCATCGTCGATACATTTTTGTCGCACGAGCCCTTGTCGCGGGTCGCGGTCGAGACCTTGGCGACCACCAATCGCATCGTTCTGGCCGGCGAGGTTCGCGGCCCGGCCGAGGTGACGCCCGACCTGATCGAGCAGGTCGCTCGCCACGCGGTTAAGGACATCGGCTATGAGCAAGACGGCTTTCACTGGCAAAATCTGAAACTTTCCAACCATATACACGAGCAGTCCACGGACATCGCGCAAGGTGTCGATGCCGCCGGCAATAAGGACGAGGGCGCCGGCGACCAAGGCATCATGTTCGGCTATGCCTGCGACGAGACCGAGCACTTGATGCCGGCGCCGATCCATATGGCGCACAGCATCCTGCGCTCCCTGGCCGAGGCGCGCCATTCCGGCGCCGAGCCGGGCCTGGGTCCGGACTCCAAGAGCCAGGTGACCCTCGAGTATCAGGACGGCAAGCCGCAACGCGCGACCTCCATCGTGGTTTCGACCCAGCATGCCGGGGACCTGGACCAGGACGCGGTACGCGAGATCGTGCGGCCGCACGTGGTCAACGTCCTGCCCGAGGGCTGGATGTGCGACGAAGCCGATTTTTACGTCAACCCGACGGGGCGTTTCGTGATCGGCGGGCCCGACGGCGACGCCGGCTTGACCGGGCGCAAGATCATCGTCGACACCTACGGCGGTGCCGCGCCTCATGGCGGCGGCGCCTTCTCCGGCAAGGACCCGACCAAGGTCGACCGCTCGGCCGCCTACGCGGCCCGTTACCTGGCCAAGAACGTCGTGGCCGCGGGCCTTGCCGAGCGCTGCGTCATCCAGTTGTCCTATGCGATCGGCGTGGCCAAGCCGCTGTCCGTCTATGTCGACACCCACGGCACCGGCCAGGTCGACGAGGAACGCCTGGGTACAACCCTGACCAAGATGGTCGATTTGAGCCCGCGCGGCATCCGCGAGCGCCTCGGCCTGAGCCGCCCGATCTATGCGCGCACCGCGGCTTACGGCCACTTCGGGCGTGCGCCGGATCCCGACGGCGGCTTCTCGTGGGAACGCCTCGATCTGGTCGCGGATCTCAAATCGGCCTTCAACGGGTAATGCCGTGTCCGCCCCGATGAGCCGGGGCCCGCAGTCGCCGTCACACGCCGCGCATGGCCGGCAAAGCTTTGGCCGCCGTCATGGCCGGCCCTTGCGGCCGAGCGCGCGCGCGGCACTCGATGCGGTACTGCCGCGTATCTCCATCGACCTGCCGCCGGACGGCGCCAGCCTTGACCTGGATGCGGTCTTCGGATGCGCGGACAGCGCCACCCCGACGCCGCCTTTGTGGCTTGAAATCGGCTTCGGCGCCGGCGAGCACCTGGCGTGGCAGGCGGCGCAGAATCCGGGCGTGCGCCTGATCGGCGCCGAGGTTTTTCTGCAAGGCGTGGCGCGCCTGGTGCGGCAGGTCGAGGAGCATGGGCTCGGCAATCTCCGTATCTTTCGCGGCGACGCCCGCGCGCTACTGGCCGCCCTGCCGGCGGGCACGCTCGAGCGGGTGTTCATCCTGTTTCCCGATCCTTGGCCCAAGACCCGGCACCACAAGCGTCGCATCGTCCAGCGCGAAACCCTGGACCGCTTGGCTGTCCTGATGCCGGCAGGTGCGGAGCTGCGCCTGGCCACGGACGATCCCGGTTACCGGGCCTGGATGCTGGAGCGTCTCAACGCCCATCCGGCCTTCGAATGGCTGGCGCGCGGTCCGGCGGACTGGCGCCGGCGCCCGGACGACTGGCCGCCGACCCGTTACGAGGCCAAGGCGCTCGCCCAGGGCCGCGCGCCAGTCTATCTGCGCTTCCGCCGCCGTCTTAACCCTGGCGAAACCGGATATTGATCCCTAAATACAAGTCGCTGCGGCCCGAGAGAAAGACCTTGCGAGGCGTGCGGCCCTGGCGCTAAAGTGCCGCCAAATAAAGACGAGGTGCCCTGATATGAGGTGCCCGTCGGGTCGCCGAAGCGGTGGGCCTCTGGCCCACTTTTTTATTACCTGAAAGGCCCCTCGCGGGCCGGACCAAGGAAGGGGCCAGGCAGTGCCGCAGGCCAGCGAAAGCGCCGTGCCGGTGCTGGCCAAGACCAGCGAAGGCAAGGCCGCCGAGGTCGAACGTCTGATTGCCGGCGCGCTCGATGCGATGGGCTACGACATCGTTCGCGTGATGCTGTCCGGTAACCGCCGCGCGCGGCTACAGGTCATGGCGGAACGCCGCGATGGCGGCGGCATGCGGGTCGAGGATTGCGTTCAGATCAGCCGTGCGATCGAGGCGATCCTGGAAGTCGAGGACCCGATTGCCGGGTCTTACGAACTGGAAGTCAGTTCGCCGGGCCTCGACCGGCCGCTGACGCGCCTTGCGGATTTTGCCCGCTTTGCCGGGCACGAGGCCAAGCTCGAGACGCAGCTGCCGATCGACGGGCGCCGGCGATGGCGCGGCACCTTGCTGGGGATCGAAGGCGAAGCCGTGCGTGTGGCTGCCGAGGACGGCGAGATCGCGGTTCCGTTCCGCGATTTGGCCAAGGCGAAGCTGGTGCTTACCGATGAATTGCTCGCGGCCGCGCGCCAAGAGCAGGAACAACTAGAGACGAGAGACTGAGGAAGCGAATACGCGATGGATACGACCGCGTTGTCCCGAACCGAACTGCTGCAGGTCGCCGATGCCGTGGCCCGCGAGAAGAGCATCGAGCGCGAGGAAGTGCTCGAAGCCATGGAACAGGCGATCTCGAAGGCCGGCCGTGCGAAGTACGGCGCCGAGCACGATATCCGGGCCGAGATCGACCGCAAGACCGGAGAGGTTCGCCTGAAGCGCTACCGCGAAGTGACCGACGAGATCGAGAACGAAACGACTCAGATCTCGGTCGCCGACGCGCAGGCCGCGGAGCCGGGCATCGCCGCGGGTCAATTCATCATCGACGAGTTGCCGCCGATCGATCTGGGCCGCATCGCTGCACAGACCGCCAAGCAGGTAATTGTGCAAAAGGTCCGCGAAGCGGAACGCCAGCGCCAGTTCAAGGAATACAAGGACCGCGTCGGCGAAGTCGTCAACGGCATCGTCAAGCGTAATGAGTTCGGAAATGTGACGATCGATCTGGGCCGCGCCGAAGCGATGATGCGCCGCGACGAGTCCCTGCCGCGCGAATCCTTCCGCACCGGCGACCGCGTGCGCGCCTACATCTACGACGTGCGCGAGGAACAGCGCGGCCCGCAGATTTTCCTGTCGCGAAGCCATCCGCAGTTCATGGCCAAGTTGTTCGCACAAGAGGTGCCAGAAATCTACGACGGCATTATCGAGATCAAGTCGGTCGCGCGCGATCCGGGCAGCCGCGCCAAGATCGCGGTCATCTCGCACGACAACTCGATCGATCCGGTCGGGGCTTGCGTCGGCATGCGCGGTAGCCGGGTACAGGCGGTGGTCAGTGAACTTCAGGGCGAGAAGATCGATATCATTCCCTGGTCGCCGGATCCCGCGACCTTCGTGGTCAATGCCTTGGCGCCGGCCGAGGTCACCAAGGTCGTGCTCGACGAGGAGCAGGGCCGCATCGAAGTCGTGGTCCCTGACGAGCAGTTGTCGCTCGCCATCGGGCGCCGCGGCCAGAACGTGCGTCTCGCTTCCATGCTGACCGGTTGGGACATCGACATTCTGACCGAGGAAGAGGAATCGCGCCGGCGCCAGGAAGAGATGCGGCAGCGCTCGCAGATGTTCATCGAAGCCTTGGACGTCGACGACGTCATCGCCCACCTTCTGGTCGCGGAAGGCTTCGTCTCCTTGGAGCAGGTCGCGTTCGTGCCGGTTTCGGAACTGGCCAGCATCGAGGGCTTCGACGAGGAAGTGGCCGAGGAGCTGCGCGTGCGGGCCCGCAATCACCTGGCCGAGGTCGACCGTCAGAACGAGGAGCGGCGGCTTGAGCTGGGTGTTGCCGACGACCTGACCACCCTCGCGGGCCTGACGCCCGCGATGCTGGTCCGGCTCGGCGAGAACGGCGTCAAGACCCGCGACGATCTGGGCGACCTGGCGAGCGATGAACTGATCGAGATGCTCGGCGATCTGGCGCCGGGCGTTACCGATCCGGACGCCGTCATCATGGCCGCGCGGGCCCATTGGTTCCCGGAGGAAGAGGCTGCCGGGGATGCCTCCGACGAGGCCGGAGCACCGGAAGCCGCGCACGCGGCTGACGGGGCGGCTGGCGGGGCGGGCGCGGCCTGAAGGGCGCCCAAGGCAATCATGGGGCTCGCGCGATGAGATCTGCCATGGCGTGCAAGCAAGCGCCCATCGAGGACGCCGGCGAGGCGGAGCCGGAGACCGGCCCTTTGCGGCGCTGTCTGGTGACGGGCGAGGTGCGGCCGAAGGCGGAACTCATTCGCTTCGTCGCGGGCCCGGACGGGCGCGTGGTGCCCGACCTGGCGGAGAAGCTGCCCGGCCGTGGAATGTGGTTGTCGCCACGCCGGGATGTGTTACATACCGCGTGCGCTCGAAACGTCTTTGCCAAGGCGGCGAAAATGCCGCTGCGCCCGGAACCCGGTCTGGCCGACGAGGTCGAACGCATCCTGGCACGGCGTTGTGTGGACCTGCTCGGTTTGGCTCGGCGCGCCGGGGCGGCTGTTGGCGGGTTCGAGAAGGTTGCCGGTCGGATCGCCTCCGGCGCCGCGGGCGTGCTCTTGCAGGCATGCGACGCGGCTGACGATGGCCGCCGCAAACTGCGGGCCATGGCGCTGGCCAAAGATGCGGCGTTTCCCATCGTCGAGTGTTTCGACGCCGGGGAATTGGGACAGGCGTTCGGCGGCCGTCTCTTGGTTCACGTCGCGCTGGATCGTGGGCCGCTGGCGCGCCGTTTGTGTGCCGAGGCGGCTCGTTTGGCCGGACTGCGTCGGCCCACGGAGGCAAGCGGAATTTCATGAGCGCAGAAAACACCAGCTCAGAATCGGACATGACGACGAGCAAAGAAAAAGAAACAAAGAAGCCGCTGAAACTGTCGCGGCCCGGAACGCTCGAGCTCAAGAAGACGGTCGAGACGGGACAGGTGCGCCAGAGCTTCAGCCATGGCCGAACCAAGGCGGTCAAGGTGGAGGTCAAGCGCTCCCGGACTTTCGCGCCGGGTGCGGGCGGCCGCATGACCGAAGTGACCGCAGCCCGCGAGGGGGCCGAGCGGGCGCTGAGCGCGCCGCAACCCGAAGCCGATACCGAAACGGTAACCGTCGAGCCGAAAAACCTGACCGCCAGCGAGCGCGCGACCCGCGCCCAGGCGCTCGAAGTCTCGCGTCAGGAAGAAGAAGAACGGCGCATCGCGGAAGCCGAGGCGCAACGTAAAGCCGAAGAAGAGGCCAAGCTGCGCGCGGCCGAAGAAGCGCGCCGCGCCGCGGAAGAGGCCGAGGCCCGCAAGAAGGCGGCCGCCGAAGGCAGGCCGATGCCCGAACCGGCGCCGCAGGCCGAAGCGCCCGAGCCGGCCGCTGTTGCCGCGCTGGAAGCCGAAGTTCAAACCCCGCGCCGCGAGGTGCCCGCCGCCGCGCGCCGGGAAGACGCAGACTCAGACGACGACGCCGACAGCCGCGCCAAGCGAAAGGGGCCGGCCGGGCCGAAAGTCCCGGTGCGCCGTGCCGCCGGCGAGCCGCGCCCCCGCCAAGGCAAGCTGGCCACCAGGCCGGCCCTCGAAGGCGGCGACGGGCGTCAGCGCTCGCTCGCCTCCGTACGCCGGCAGCGCGAAAAGCTGCGCGCGGCGCCGACACGGCATGCCCATCAACCGCCGCAGCGCGTGATCCGCGAAGTCACGATCCCCGAGACGATCACCGTGCAAGAACTCGCCAACCGCATGGCGGAGCGAGGCGCGGAAGTTGTCAAAACGCTGATGAAGCTCGGCGTGATGGTGACAATCAACCAGGTCATCGACGCCGATACCGCCGAGCTTGTGGTCGCCGAGTTCGGACACAAGATGAAGCGCGTGGCGGCGTCCGATGTCGAAATCGGCTTGAGCGGTGCGCCCGACGAAGATTCGCATAAAGAACCGCGCGCGCCTGTGGTCACGATCATGGGTCATGTCGATCACGGCAAGACGTCCTTGCTGGATGCGTTGCGCTCGACCGATGTCGCGGCGCACGAGGCCGGCGGCATCACGCAGCATATCGGCGCCTATCAGGTGGTCTTGGAATCCGGACTGCGCATCACTTTTATCGATACGCCCGGCCACGCCGCCTTCACCGAGATGCGCCTGCGCGGCGCCACCGTGACCGATATTGTGGTGCTGGTCGTTGCCGCCGACGACGGCATCATGGAACAGACGGTCGAGGCGATTAATCACGCCAAGCTGGCCAAGGTGCCGATCATCGTCGCCATCAACAAGATGGATCGGCCCAATGCCGATCCCGCCAAGGTCAAGAACGCGCTGCTGCAACATGAACTCGTGGTCGAGGACATGGGCGGCGACGTGCTGACCGTCGAGGTCTCGGCCAAAGAGCGGACCAACCTGGACAAGCTCGAGGAAGCGATCCTGCTTCAGGCCGAGGTTTTGGAGCTTTCGGCCAATCCGAACCGTCCCGGCGAAGGCGTGATCATTGAATCGAAGCTGGAGCGCGGCCGCGGTTCGGTCGCGACTGTCCTGGTGCAACGCGGTACGCTGCGTGTCGGCGACATCTTCGTGGCCGGCAGCGAGTGGGGCCGGGTGCGCGCCCTGGTCAACGATCGTGGCGAGATGGTCGAGTCCGCGGGCCCGTCGACGCCGGTCGAGGTGTTGGGCCTGAACGGCTCTCCGATGGCTGGCGATACCTTGTCGGTTGTCGAAAGCGACGCGCGCGCGCGCGAAATCGCTGACTTCCGGCAGCGCACCAAGCGCGATCAGGATCTGGCGGCGAGCGGTCGCGGCTCCCTCGAAGAGATGATGTCCAAGATTCAAGAAGGCGAGACGGCGCAGTTCCCGGTCGTCATCAAGTCCGACGTGCACGGATCCATGGAGGCGATCGGCCCCAGCTTGGACAAGCTCGGCACCGACGAGGTCAAGGTGCAGGTTCTGCACTCGGGTGTCGGCGGTATCAATGAATCGGACGTGACGCTGGCGCGCGCGACCGGGGCCACGATCATCGGCTTCAATGTGCGTGCCAATCCGCAGGCACGCGACATGGCGCGGCGCGACAACGTCAGCATCAAGTACTATTCGATTATCTACAACGTGGTCGACGATATGCGGGCCGCGTTGTCGGGCATGCTGTCGCCGGCGGAGCGCGAGAAGTTCCTGGGCTACGCGGAGATCCGGCAGGTTTTCGATATGTCCAAGGCCGGCAAAGTGGCCGGTTGCATGGTCACCGAGGGCATGGTCAAGCGCGGTGCCAAGGTACGGCTGCTGCGCGACGACGTGGTCATCCACGACGGCACGCTCAAGACGCTGCGCCGCTTCAAGGACGAGGTGCGCGAGGTCAAGGAAGGCTACGAATGCGGTATGGCCTTCGAAAATTACACCGACATTCAAGTCGGGGACCGCATCGAGTGCTATGAGATCGAGGAGGTCGCGCGCGCTCTCTAGCACGCCCCTTGGGGCCCTGGCGGGGCCCCAGCCCCCGGGCAGTTGGCGACGCAGGCGTACGGCCGCGAGCTTCGGCGAATGACAGCAAAATCGGATCGGCCGGCGAGCCAGCGGCAGCTGCGCGTTGGTGAAGAGCTACGCCACGTTCTCGCGCGCATTCTGGCGCGCGGCGAACTGCGCGACCCGGCGCTGGCCGATCAGACCCTGACGGTGACCGAGGTTCGGGTCAGCCCCGCTCTCAAGAACGCCACCGCCTTCGTCGTGCCCTTGGGCGCCCGCGGGCTGGAGGACAGCGTCGCGGCGCTCAACCGGGCCGCCAATTTTCTGCGTGGCCAAGTCGGTCGGGAGATGACCTTGCGTCACGTGCCGCGCCTCGAGTTTCTCGCCGACCGGTCCTTCGACGAGGCGAGCCGGGTCGAGAATATCCTGTCCCGGCCCAGCGTGCGCCGCGACCTGCCGAAGCCACCGGAGGATCAGGATGGCTCGTAGGCAAAAGGGCCGCCCGGTCAACGGCTGGGTCGTCATCGACAAGCCCCTGGGCCTGACCTCGACCCAGGTGGTCGGCCGGGTCCGGCGGGTGTTTCAGCCACGCAAGGTCGGCCATGGCGGGACCCTGGATCCTATGGCCACGGGCCTGCTGCCGATCGCCATGGGCGAGGCGACCAAGACCGTGCCCTACATCATGGATGGCGCGAAAACCTATCATTTCACGCTGCAGTGGGGTGTCGCGACCGCCACCGACGATGCCGAGGGCGAGGTGATCGAGCGCTCCGCGCACCGGCCCGAACCGGCCGAGATCGAGGCCGTTCTGCCCCAATTCCTGGGCCTGATCGAACAGACCCCGCCGATCTACTCGGCCATCAAGGTGGCCGGGGAACGGGCCTACGACAAGGCGCGCGCCGCCGAGGTCTTCACCCTGGAACCGCGCCGGGTCCTGATCGCCGGACTGCGGCCGATTGCGCCGCCCGATCCGGCCTTGTCCGGCCCGGCGTTCTGCAGTTTCGAGGCCCAATGCGGCAAGGGCACCTATATGCGGGCCCTGGCCCGGGACCTGGGCCGGGCGCTCGGCACCTGCGCCCACGTCGTGGCCCTGCGCCGAATCGCTGTCGGGCCCTTCACCGAGGCCCATGCGATTTCGCTGGAGTCGCTGGAGGCCCTCGGGCATAGTGCCGCCGATTCGGGAGCCGTGCTTCCCATCGAGACCGCGCTGGACGACATCCCGGCGCTGGCCTTGACGGAAACCGAGGCGAACCGTCTGCGGTGTGGCCAAGCGGTGAGTATGCTGGCCCGCGCCAATCGGGAACGCATCCGCGATTTCACCAATGGCGCCATTGTATACGCCACGTCCGGGGGTAAGCCCGTGGCGCTGGCGCGGTACGAGGCAGGCGATATTCGCCCGGTGCGGGTCCTAAACGTGTAACCCTTTAGTTGATGGAGTCACGATGTCGATCACAGCCGAACGCAAGGGCGAGCTCTTGCGCGAATACGCACTGCACGAGGGGGACACCGGGTCCCCAGAAGTCCAGGTCGCGATCCTGTCCGAACGGATCAAGAACCTGACCGAGCATCTGCAAACCCACAGCAAGGATTTCCATTCGCGCCGCGGGTTGCTGGTCATGGTCGGTCAGCGCCGACGTCTGCTCGACTATGTCAAAGCCAAGGACGAGTCCCGCTATTCCGGGCTCATCCAGCGCCTCGGCCTGCGTCGCTGAACAGGTCTTGGTGACTCGCACCACCGTCCCAGATTTGCCCGGGGCCCCGTTGCCCCGGCGGTTTGGCGTGGCTGCATCAAATCAGCGGTTTTCGATTACAACGGCGCCGTCGCAAGGCCGGGGCGACGCCGAGGATAGGCCGGGCCGTCGTAAAGGGTGCGCCGCGGAGTAGATCTCCGCGCCGCAGCGCCCTTTTCGCGGGTCCGGTCGTCTTTTGCCGGCCGATGTTGGAAGGACGAACGGAGTATGTTCGAAGTCATTAAGCAGGAAATCGAATGGGGCGGGCGCAAGCTGACCCTGGAAACCGGGCGCATCGCCCGGCAGGCCGACGGCGCAGTGCTCGCGACCTACGGCGACACCGTGGTGCTGTGCACGGCGGTCGGGCAAAAACAGCCCAAGCCGGGGATCGACTTTTTCCCCCTGACCGTCAATTACCAGGAAAAGACCTTCGCCGCCGGCAAGATTCCCGGCGGCTTCTTCAAGCGCGAAGGCCGGCCGAGCGAAAAAGAAACCCTGACCTCGCGCCTGATCGACCGGCCGATCCGGCCGCTGTTTGCCAAGGGCTACCGCAACGAGACCCAGGTCATCTGTACCGTTTTGAGCCACGATCTTGAGAACGACCCCGATGTCGTGGCCATGGTCGGCGCCTCAGCGGCCCTGACGATCTCGGGCTTGCCTTTCCTCGGCCCGATCGGCGGGTGCCGCGTGGGCTACAAAGACGGCCAATACTTGCTCAATCCGCTCGCCGACGAGTTGAAAGAGTCTCAGCTCGACCTGGTGCTCGCCGGCACGCGCGACGGCGTGCTCATGGTCGAGTCCGAAGCCAAGGAACTCAGCGAAGAAATCATGCTCGGCGCGGTCGCCTTTGGCCACGATGCCATGAGGCCCGTGATCAACGGCATCATCGCACTCGCGGAAAAGGCCGCGAAGCCGGCGTGGGACGTACCCGAGGCCGCGCCGGAAGTCTCGACCGTACGCGAAAAGCTGGCCGCTCTGATCAGCGGTCAACTGGCCGAGGCCTATCAGATTCCGGACAAGATGCTGCGCCAGGAAAAGGTCGCTGCCGCGAAGGAGGCCGGGTTGGCCAGCCTAGCGGAGAACGAGGCCGAGATGGCGGTTGCGCCGGGCGTGCTGAAATCGCTTGAGAGCGATATCGTGCGCGGCAACATCCTGAAGACCGGCAAGCGCATCGACGGGCGTACAACCAAAGACGTCCGGCGTATCGATTGCCAGGTCGGCGTCCTGCCGCTCACCCACGGTTCCGCCTTGTTCACGCGCGGCGAGACTCAGGCCTTGGTGACCACCACGCTGGGCACCGGCCAGGACGAGCAGATCATCGATGCGTTGGAAGGCGAGTACCGCGAGAATTTCATGCTGCACTACAATTTCCCGCCGTATTCAGTGGGCGAGGCGAGCTTCCTGCGCTCCCCGGGCCGGCGCGAGATCGGCCACGGCAAGCTGGCATGGCGCGCGGTGCGGCCCTTGCTTCCGGCCAAAGAGGATTTTCCCTACACGGTGCGTGTGGTGTCGGAGATCACCGAATCGAACGGCTCGTCCTCGATGGCCACGGTTTGCGGCGCTTCGCTCTCGTTGATGGATGCCGGCGTGCCGCTCAAGCGGCCGGTTGCCGGTATCGCCATGGGTCTGATTAAGGAAGGCGACGACTTCGCCGTGTTGTCCGACATTCTCGGCGACGAAGATCACCTGGGCGACATGGACTTCAAGGTGGCCGGCTCCGAGGCGGGCGTCACCTCGCTGCAGATGGACATCAAGATCACCTCGATCACCAAGGAGATCATGGAAATCGCGCTCAATCAGGCGCGCGATGGACGCCTGCACATCCTCAAGGAGATGGCTCGAGCTCTGACCGGGGCACGCGATACGGTGTCCCCGAACGCGCCGCGAATCACCATCATCTCGATCCCGAAGGACAAGATCCGTGAAGTGATCGGCACCGGCGGCAAGGTGATCCGCGAGATTTGCGAAACCACCGGCGCCAAAATCGATATCGAAGACGACGGCACGATCAAGGTCGCGGCCGTCGATCAAACGCAAGGCCAGGCGGCGATCGATTGGATCCGCTCCATCGTCGCGGAACCGGAGGTCGGCGTGATCTACAAGGGTAAGGTCGTGAAGATCATGGACTTCGGCGCCTTCGTGAATTTCCTCGGTCCGAAGGACGGCTTGGTCCATATCAGCGAACTGGCCCCGGAGCGCGTCAAGCAAACCGGCGACGTGGTCAAGGAGGGTGACACCGTGCACGTCAAGGTCATCGGCCTCGACGACCGCGGCAAGGTCAAGCTCTCCATGAAGCGCGTCGATCAAAAGACCGGCGCAGACCTGGAATTGAAGGCCGAAGCAAGCTAAGGATCGTTGCCATCGGAGTAGGGGCAGGGGCGGATGCTTTGAAGGCATGCCGCCCCGCTTCAATTCTGGGGTGTGGCTGATCCCGGCTAGTGGAACGGAAGCCGTCGATGATTGAACTGCCACGCGTCATGGGTCATCGGGGTGCCGCCGCGAGCGCGCCGGAGAACACCTTGATCAGCCTGCGCACGGCCGCCGAACAGGGCGCGCGTTGGGTCGAGTTCGATGTGATGTTAAGCGGCGACGGCGTTCCGATGCTGATCCACGACGAGAACCTGCGGCGCACCACGGGCCGCGATGCCTTGGTCGCAAAGATGCCGGCCGCGGATCTGCGTCAGCTCGACGCCGGGTCCTGGTTCGGCGCCGCCTTTGCCGGCGCACGTATCCCCACGCTCGAAGAGGCGCTCGCGCTCTTGGTCGAATTGGGTGTCTCGCCGAACCTGGAAATCAAACCCAGCGCGGGCGCCGACGAAGCAACTGCAATTGCTTCCATGCGCGTTCTCGTCAAGCACTGGCCGCTCGACCGCATGCCGGTGCTGACCAGCAGCTTTAGCCGAAAATCGCTGCGCGCCGCGCAACGCGAGGCGCCGCAGATTCCGCGCGGCCTTCTTGTCACACGTCCTCCGCGCGACTGGGTGGAAGTGGCGGCAGAATTGGCTTGCAGCACAATTCACATCGACGGGCGCCGCGTGACGCCGCAGCATGCCGAGCGGATCAAAGGGGCAGGCTACGGGTTGGCCGTTTATACCGTGAACGATCCTGTCGACGCGCGCCACCTGCTGGCCGCCGGCGTCGACTGCATTGTCGCCGATGCGCCTGGAGCCATGATCGCTTCGTTGTCTTAGATCGGATCATGTTTAGTCGGAGCCGCAAAAGCGGTTTCGACTAAACATGATCCGATTGATCTTAAATAGTTAGAGCAGATTCACTGGGTCGGTGGAACGCCGAAGGCGGATTCCATCCGACCCGGATCTGCTCTAGCAGGCTGCTGAAAAAGTGCGGAT
>ERZ869936.1029-NODE-1029-length-21769-cov-6.371465_pt1 | contig 21769 bp, 19 predicted proteins | sample MGYA00520876_ERZ869936 | MGnify/ENA primary metagenome ERZ869936 (study PRJEB32218, sample SAMN09650985) | biofilter metagenome | isolation source: enrty point of leading RO module | place: Saudi Arabia: Thuwal, RO plant located on Red Sea | collected 2016-02-17 ...
GTCCGGCGTATCGCGAAACTGGGGCACCGATGCTCAAGAGGAATGGGAGAGACTTCCCGGGAACGCTCCGGTTTTCATTGTTCCTGATTCAGTTCAAGCCGGAGAGTCTATCGAGGTCGTATGTCAGCTTCAGTATGATCGATTTGTGGCCAGCATGACCTACGTGAGGAAGGAAGTCTCAGTCCCTTGACGCGCCCAAAATGGACTTCTTCCCCAATAATTTGCCGGGCAATCAGTTCTTGCGAGACATTCGATTTCAACAGCGGTTCCGGTGGCGTCATCGGGATCGCATCGGCAAAAATGATGCTTTCCGGGCGTCGGCTCGAGGGTAGAATCCTTCCATGAGCATCGACCAAATTGCCCCCGAGGCGCTCAAGCTTCCGGTCCGGGAGCGCGCGCTGCTTGCCGCCTCACTCTGGGAGAGCATCGAGGACCCCTACGAGTTGGCGGCTGGGCTGGATGATGATGAGGCAACTGCGCTCGCCGAGGCCAGGGACCGGGAGCTTGAGAGTGGAGCGGTCGCCGCCCTTTCGCATGACGAACTCATGGGGCGGCTCCGGCAATGAGGGTTGAATACCACCCCGCATTGGAGGCTGAGCTTCGAGAGATCCGCGACTATTACAACGATCGGTCGGCGCGTCTTGGTGATGAGTTCATCGACGAGTTCGAGCGGCAGGTGCTGCGGATCGCGTCGATGCCCGAGCGGTGGATGATCGTCCGCGGCGACACGAGACGGGCGCTGATGAAGCGCTTTCCTTACGTGATCCTTTTCAGGGTGCTGGAAGAACCGGCGCTGCGGATCACGGTCGTGAAACATGAACGCCGCCACCCCGCCTACGGCATTCACCGCAAATAGACCCGATTCCGGGTCTGGAAGGACCATCGCTCAGCTCCGCGATCCGGCGGAAGTCGTCGTCGCAGTTGTAGAGGTGGGCGCTGAAGCGTAACCAGCGGCGGCCGTGGCGGGGCGCTTGTCGATGTCGCCTTCGCACTTCCCGTGCCGCGGTGAATCTGGTGGCGTGACCTCCACGTGACCGCTCCCGACACCGAGTTTGTGTTCGTTTACGGCACGCTGCGCCGCGGTGCCTGCAATGCCTTCCTCATGGACGGGGCGACCTACGTGCGCGCCGGTCGCGTCCGCGGACGGCTCCATCGCCTCGATGGCTATCCGGCTCTGCTGCCGGATCCCGCATCCGCCGAGTGGGTGGTCGGGGACCTGTGGGAGGTCTCGCCGGAGCATCTCTCGGCGCTGGATGCCTACGAGGCCGAGGCGGCGGAGGGTGACGGGCGGGCCGGATTCCGGCGGGTGCCGGTCGAGGTGTTTCGGGAGGAACCGGAGCCGGAACGGTGGCCGGCGACCGGGGCGTGGACCTGGCGCTGGACGGGTACGATGGAGGGCCTGAGGAAAGTGCCGTCAGGCGACTGGATGGACGAGGAGTTTCCCCCGAAGCCGGGGATCTTCACGTCGCTCGGATGTCTCAGCCTGATCGCCGTGCCGGTCGGTACCGCGGCGATATTGAACATGGTCGTCCATCTGGTCGGGCCGGGCTTCGGGGTGGCGATCGCGATTGCGGGTGCGCTTCTGCTGGCGATCGGCACGCCGGCCGTTGCCCTGGTGCTCTCCCGCTGGGCGGAACGGCGTCGCGAGGGCGGGGTCGCGATCCGGGGACTCACCGAGGCCCTCGCCTGGATCTGGGCGTTCGTCGCGGGGTTGGTTCTCCTGATCGCCCTCGCGGAGTGGTTGATCGGCTGATCGACCGTGAGCCTGCAATGCGCCGACTATTCGAAGTCCTCCGGCCGCGGCGCATGACGCAGCAGGTTCTCGAAATAGTCGGGGCCGAGATCGCGGAACATCTCGCGGGCGTCGCCGGCGAAGGGCAGCGATTCCGGGTTCCATTCGGTGCGGGCGTCGCGGGTATCTTCGCGAACCGAGCTGACCGCGATGTGGCCGGACGTGCTGACCAGTCCGGATCCAGCCGGGGTGGTGCTCGAGCAGGAAACCGAAGCGGATCCGAGCGTGACACACCCGGCCACCGCAAGCAGGTGCTTCAGACCGGCTGCATGGATCTTGCGGGCGGGGGAGAGCGGGCGGGATGCCGCCGCGCGGAATGAGTGGGGGCTCATCGGGGGCAGGGGGTGGTGTGGGGGTTGGTCGGGAGTGGAACTCGACGCCCGGAGCGTAACATTCGCCGCTCCGGGAGCCATTACGCGATCGATCACTACGCGATCGCAGGGGAAAGGAGTCTACCCGAGCATGGCGCGGGCCGCGTCCTCGTCGATGATCTCGACCCCGAGCTTCTCCGCCTTGTCGCGCTTTGAACCACCGCCTTCTCCCGCGAGAAGGTAGTCGGTGTTCTTCGAGACGCTGCCGGTGACCTTCGCGCCCTTGGCTTCGAGCAGACGTTTCATCACGTCGCGATCGACGCTGAGGGTGCCGGTGATGACGATGGTCTTGCCGGCGAGGGGGAGGTCGGAGGTGTCGGCCTCGGAGGGTTTTGGGAGGAAGTTCGCGGACTCCGGCTTGAGGTTGAGTTCGGCCATGCGTTCGAGCACGTGCTTCCCGGCCTCGGACTCGAAAAAGGCGAGCACGCTCTCCGCCACCGCTCCGCCGACGTCGGCGGAGACTTCGTAGGGGATGAGGGTCTCGTTCTTCTTCTTGGCGTCGGCCCGGGTGTCCTCGTACAGGGCATGAAGCACCTCGCTGTCCGGAAGGTCGGCGAGATGCTTGTGGAGGCGCGCGAGTTCCTTCGATGCGGACTCGCCGACATGGCGGATGCCCATGGCGAACAGCCAGCGGTCCAGCGGCTTCGAGCGGGCGCGGTCGAGGGCGGCGATCACCTTGGCGGCGTTCTTCTCGCCGAAGCGCCGCGGTTCCTCGTCGGTGCCCAGATTGAGCGTGCCGAGCGGACTCTCCTGCAGCGTGAAGAGGTCGAGCGGCGTGGAGCAGATGCCGCGACGCACCAGCGCCTCGGCGACGGTTTCGCCGACTCCCTCGATGTCGAGCGCCTTGCGCGAAGCGAATTGCTTGATCTTTGAGACCGCCTGGGCGGGGCACTCGAAGTTCCCGCAGCGCCACGCGACGAAACCCTCCTCCCGTGCGATGGGTCCGCCGCAGGACGGGCACTTGCCCCCGACGTGATCGTGGAGGGAAAAGGGCTCGGCGTCGGGCGGGCGCTTGTCGGTGATCACCCTGACCACCGCGGGGATGATCTCGCCGGCCTTCTCGATGAGAACCGTGTCGCCGATGCGGACGTCTTTCCGCTCGATCTCCTCCTGGTTGTGCAGGGTGGCGCGGGAAACGGTGGTGCCCGAGACCAGGACGGGCTCCAGTTCGGCCACCGGGGTCAGCACTCCGGTGCGGCCGACCTGGATGGTGATGTCCTTGAGCACGGTTTCCTTCTGCTCGGGGCGGAACTTGTAGGCGGCGGCCCATCGGGGGGCGCGCGAGCGGAAGCCCAGCGTACGGCGTTCCTCGTAGTTGGCGACCTTGATCACGGCGCCGTCGGTGCCGTAGGGAAGGTCGTGGCGCTCGCGGTTGATGCGATTCACGGCCGCGAGCGTTTCCTCGAGCGTGCCGGCGTGGATGAGCGGCTGGTTGCGCGGGATGCCGAGGCTTTCGAGGAGTTGCGTGAAGTCATCTTCCGTCCCGAGGTCGGGACCCTCGTAGGCTCCCAGACCGTGGGCGAGGAAGTCGAGCGGGCGCTCGGCGACCTTCTTCGGATCGAGTTGCTTGAGTGTTCCGGCCGTGGCGTTGCGCGGGTTCGCGAAGGTCGGCAGGCCCTGCTCGTCGCGCTCGGCGTTCATCGCGGCGAAGGCCTCGTTGGGCATGAAGATCTCGCCGCGGATCTCCAGCAACTCGGGGAGCTCGTTGGTGGAGGATGGAAGATCGGGCGATGAGAGCACCTGCAGGTCGATGGGAACCAGTTCGCCGTCGTCGGTCTTGATCAGGTTGCCGGGATGGGCATCGGCGATTTCCACTGCGGATTCGGGGTGGCGCCAACGGTTGTGGCCGGCGTCCTCGAATCCGGCGGACTCGAACCAACGGGCGACCTCCTCTGGCGCGGGCCGGAGGCCGTGGACGTAAGGTTGGGAGACCACGAAGGCGGGGCCCTTCTCGGTGGCGAGGATCCCGTGGAGGTGGATGTCGTCGGCGAAGAGCGCGTTGGAGCGGAGGATGTTGCGAAGGTAGCCGGCGGCCCCTTGGGAGCCGAAGGTCGGCGGCAGGGTGAACTTCACCACCCGGCGGTGTTCCGGCAGGTAGAAGACGGTGTGCTCCGACTGACCACCGAGATCGGGCTGGTCGGCGACGAGGGCGGTCAGCTTTTCTCCGCTGACAACGCGACCGGAACGATCTCCCCATTCGAGAACGGGTTCGGCTTCCTGTCGGAGCCGTTCTTCCACATCCGCTTCATCACCTCCTCGCGATCGAGTTCCGATGCTTCGCGCGAGGCTTTCGATCTCGCCGGGCGAAGTCGGTTCGCCAGAGCGGCTGTGGATGCCGAGGAGTTCATCGATCTGAAGGTAGGGTTCCGGGTGGTTTCCGTCAATGGACGGGGTGAGGTGGAGCGGGACGCTGCGGATGGTGCGGACGTTGTGGGTGATGTCGTCGCCGGTCTCGCCGTCGCCGCGGGTGGCGGCGTAGTCGAGTTGGCCTTCGCGATAGACGAGCGACACCGCGACGCCGTCGATCTTGGGCTCGACGGTCACGGCGATGTTCTCGCGCCCGAGGTTCTTCTGCAGCCGCTTGTAGAATTCGATGAGCTCGGCCTCGGGCGTTTCGTGGGATTCGGGATCGAGCTCGAAGACGTCGTCGATGGAGAGCATCGGCACGAGATGCTTCACCTGCTCGAATCCCTCGATGGGTTCGCCGCCGACGCGCCGTGTGGGCGAGTTCGGATCAGCGAGTTCGGGGTGCTTCTCCTCGAGTTCTTCGAGTTCCCTGAAGAGCTTGTCGTATTCCGTGTCCGAGATCTCGGGAGCGGCGTCGACGTAGTAGAGCCGGTTGTGGCGCTCGAGTTCGGCGCGGAGTTCGGCGACGCGTTTTGCGGCGTCGGAGGCGGAGAAGAGATCGTCCATGGGGCCGGGAAAGTCTGGGTCGCGGGAGCGGTCCCGCCAAGGGTGGTCTCAGCGCAACTTTTCCAGGATCCGTCCGGCGGCGGCGAGGCCGAAGGTGGCGGTGACATGGGTGACCGAGCCGTAGCCGGCGTCGCAGCCGATCGCTCCCGGCAGGTCGGCTGGGCGCTCCGCGCTCACTTCGCCGTCGCAGGTCGGATAGACCGGGGCTTCGTCGGAAAAGACGGCGTCGATGCCGAAGGCGACTGGCTCGCCGCGTTCCGGCGCTTTGGGAAAGCCGTGTTCGCTGCGGAGGCGCTTGCGGACCGAGGCCAGCAGCGGGTCGCGGCTGGTGCGGGCGAGGTCGGCGACGCGGATGCGGGTCGCGTCGGTGCGGCCGCCCGCAGCTCCGGAGGTGACGGCGGGAACTCCCAGTTCCCGACAGCGGGCGAGCAGGTGGCATTTCGCCCGCAGCGAGTCGATCGCATCGACGACCGCGTCGGGCGGATCGCTGAATAGATCGTCGGCGGTGGCCGGCGAGTAGAAGGCGTGCAGTTCGCTGAGCTGGATCTCCGGGTTGATCGTGAGCATCCGTTTGGCGAGGGCGGCGGTTTTCGGACGACCGAAGTTTCCTTCGTGGGCGTGGAGCTGGCGGTTGGTGTTGGTGAGGCAAAGGTCGTCGGGGTCGATGAGGACCAGATGGCCGATGCCGGAGCGGGCGAGGCTTTCCGCACACCAGGAACCAACTCCGCCGAGACCGACCACGGCGACCCGGGCCGCCCGGAAGCGTGCGAGCGCGGCGGTCCCGTACAGTCGGGCAATGCCGGAAAAACGGTCGAGGTAGGGATCGGACACGCGGGAAGCTTGGAGGCGGGGCGCGGCGGATGCAATCCACCGCCGCGGTCACCGGCCCGACTCGGCCTTGTGCTTCTTGAAGATGCGCAGCGTCCGCTCGCGCTCGGTCTTGTGATCGAGGCAGGGCAGGGGGTAGCCGTCGGCGATCGGTCGGTCATCGGCGGGCGGCTCGTGGAGTTGCTCGGCGGGAACCTTCTCCAGCTCGGGCACCCAGCGGCGGATGTATTCGCCCTTCGGGTCATGCCGCTTCGACTGCGACCACGGATTCTGGATGCGGAAATAGGGAGCCGCGTCCGCCCCGGTGCCGGCGCTCCATTGCCAACCGCCGTTGTTGGAGGCGATCTCGCCATCGACGAGGTGCTGCATGAAGAACGACTCACCGAGGCGCCAGTCGAGGTGCAGGTCCTTGGTCAGGAACATCGCGGTGATCATCCGCAGCCGGTTGTGCATGAAGCCGGTCTCGCGAAGCTCGCGCATGCCGGCATCGACGAGGGGAAAGCCGGTCCTTCCCTCCTTCCACGCCTCGAATTTTCCGTCGGGCTCGTCCCACGGCAGACCGCGCCAGTCGGGGTTGAACTCCTCCTCCAGCACGTTCGGAAAGTGGTGCAGGATCGCCATGTAGAATTCCCGCCAGGCGAGTTCCTTGATGTAGGTGTGGAGGCTCCTGCGGGTCTCCGGCGAGCGGGAAGCCTTCCGTGCCTCCTCGACCTTCCTGTAGATGGTGCGGATTGAAACGAGGCCGAAGCGGAGGTCCTGCGAAAGTCTCGATGTCCCGGCCGCCGAGGGCACGTCGCGCCTTTCCGCGTAGCTGGATAGCGGGCCATCGAGCGCCGCCTTGAGCCGGTCGAGCGCCGCGCGTTCGCCGGGCTTCAGGATGTCCGCCGCCGGCTCTTCGAGGCCCCAGTGCGACACGCCGGGGAGATCATCCGAGCGCAGGGTCGGGTGGGTATCGAGCTTCCGCGGGCGGGGCAGGGGCGGGGCCTTGTCCAGCGCAAGCCAGTTGTTGCTGTAGGGCGTGTAGACCCGGTAGGGGTCGCCGGACTTGGTGAGGACCTCGTCGGGCGTGTGCAGGGTGACGTCGTGCCAGCCGTGGCACTCCACGCCCCACTCCCCGCATTTCGCCGCCAGGCGCCGCTCGACCTCCTTGCCGTGGGGATCCGGGTCGCGGTTGAAGTGGATCGCCGACGCTCCCGTTTCCTTGACCAGACTCTCCAGGCAGGCGATCGGGTCGCCGGTGCGGATGATCAACCGGCCGTCGATGGTCCGCAGGTTCCGGTCGAGCGAACGGAGGCAGCCGCAGAGGAAATGCTGGCGCTTGGGACCGGTCCAGGCGTGGCTCCCTTTCCAATCGCTCAGGATATGGATGGGGATGACGGCATCGTGGGCCCGCGCGGCGTGGTGGAGGGCGGTGTTGTCGAGCACGCGCAGGTCGCGCCGGAACCAGTGGATCGCAATCGTCATGCTCCTGCAGCAAAGCGCGGCGGGAGGGGCGCGCAAGCGCGGATGCCGGGGTCAGGCCGAATCCAGCACCTTCTCGATCTTGCGCACAGTGGTCGCACTGAGCTTCCCGCCGACGCGCCGCGAGCGTGAGAGGACGTCCTTGATCTCCTCGAGAGCCGCCTCGGCGGCCCGCAGGGATTTGCGTCCCCCTCCGTACTGCTTGTCGGAGAAATACTTGGTGAACGTGGCCCCGCCGCGGCTGATGCACAGCCTCCATCCCTGGAAAGCGGTGTTCTCGTAGGTGAAGCGGGTGAGGTTTCGCTTGGACTTCATGTCCGTCGGTCGGTTGAGGGTGGAGGTTTTCACCAGTCAAGGTGACACGTCAAGGCCCCGAATGCGACAGGTTTTTGTTTGGGATATGTTAGGCTTTCTACGCAGGATTTTTCCCCGGTCGGGCGCGAAAATTTGCTTTGCCAAGCCGCTCCGGTTCCCCTTTAGTCCCCGCCCGCGCGAGCCCACCGAACCGCCGTTGGTCCTCCGGGCAGCCCGTCACGAGACGGAACTGTCATGCTCGTCGGAGGGAAACCCGGCAAATCGATCCTGACCATGTCAACCACCACCCTGTCTCGTTTCGAGATCCCGAACCGCCTCGTCCGCAACGAGGACACCGCCTCCGACGTCTACGCCCAGTTCATCGCCGAGCCCTTCGAGCGCGGCTACGGGCACACCCTCGGAAACTCGCTCCGCCGCGTGCTTCTCGGCTCCCTCGAGGGCGCCGCGATCACCTCGGTCCGCATCGCCGGCGTGCAGCACGAGTTTTCCAGCCTGCCGGGCGTCGTCGAGGACGTCACCGACATCATCCTCAACCTCAAGAAGGTGAAGTTCAAACACCACGACAAGGAGCCCCGCATCCTGTCGATCAAGGTGGAGAAGGAAGGCGTCGTGACCGCCGGCGACATCCAGGAGGACAACCTTTACGAAGTGGTCAACAAGGACCAGGTCATCTGCACCCTCGACAAGAAGGTGAAGTTCGACTGCGAGTTCGAGGTCCGCGTGGGCCGCGGCTTCTCGACCGGTGACGAGAACAAGCGCAAGGACCAGCCGATCGGCGTGATCGCCATCGACTCGATCTTCTCGCCCGTCACCCGTGTGAAATACGCGGTCGAGAGCACCCGGGTCGGCCAGATGACCGACTACGACAAGCTGGTCCTCGACATCTGGACCGACGGCCGCATCACCCCGCAGGACGCCCTGCTCCAGGCTTCGGCAATCCTCCGCCATCACCTCGACGTGTTCGTCAACTACGACGAGAACGCCGTCGACTTCGAGGAGGCCCCGGCCGAGGCGAGCGAGGAGAACGCCGCGCTGAAGAAACTTCTCAACATGTCGGTGAACGAGATCGAGCTTTCGGTCCGCGCCGCCAACTGCCTCAACAACGCCAACATCACGACCGTGGGTCAGTTGGCGATGAAGACCGAGGCGGAGATGCTCAAGTACCGCAACTTCGGCAAGAAGTCGCTCAACGAGATCAAGGACAAGCTGTCCGAGCTGGGCCTCTCCCTCGGCATGTCGCTCGATCCGACCCTTCTTACCGGGCCCGTGGCTGGCGCCACCCCGGCACCCCGCCTCGGAGTCGAGGACGAGGCGCCCGTGGGTCTCGCCGACCTCATTGCCCAGAACCTCGACGACTGACCGGGACCATGAGACACCGCAACAAGACCGCCAAACTCCAGCGCAACGCGACCCAGCGGCGCGCCCTGCTCTCCAGCCTGGCTTGCAGCCTGATCGAGCACGGCCGCATCCGCACGACATTGGCCAAGGCCAAGGCGCTCCGCCCGTTGGCGGAGAAGCTGATCACCCTCGGCAAGCGGGGCGACCTGCACGCCCGCCGTCAGGCCGTCGCCTTCCTGCGCCACAAGGACGTGGTGAAGAAGCTCTTCGAGGAAGTCGCCCCGCTTTCGAAGGACCGCCCGGGTGGCTACTGCCGCATCACCAAGCTCGGCGCCCGCATGACCGACTCCGCCCAGATGGCCTACATCGAGTGGGTGGACCTCCCCTCCGAGGACGAGGACGCCGTGGCGGAAACGCCGGCGGCGGCTGCCGAAAAGCCGGAGGCGGCCAAGGAAGAGGTCAAGGAGGAGACCGTCGAAGCCGAGGCCCCGGAGGAAGCTCCCGTGGCCGAAGCCGAAGAGGTCACCGAGGAAGAGGAGACCAGGAAGGAAGAGGCGAAAGCCTGAGTCCACTTCCCGTTCCATTCATTCAAGGCGCCCGCGGAACCCCCGCGGGCGCTTTTTTGTCCCGGGATCGCCGATCGAGGCTTCGCGGCGGCGGAAATGGTTGAAACAAGCGGGGGTGCTGCTTCGTTCGGGGGGTCATGCGCGCCCTATCCACGGCCAAGGTGGTCCTGTTGGTGGCGATTCCCTGTTCCACGTCGGGAGAGGAAATCGGCTTCAACCAGAACATCCGTCCGATCCTTTCGGAGAAGTGCATCGCCTGCCACGGGCCCGACGGCAACCATCGCGAGGCCGGCTTGCGGCTCGACACCGAGGAAGGGGCCTACGCGGCGCTCAAGGAGGGCACCGGCCACGCGATCGTGCCGGGAGATCCCGGGTCGTCGATGATGATGTCGAGGATCCGATCCGAGGATCCGGAGGTGGTGATGCCGCCGCCCGATTTCCACAAGCCGGTCACCAGCGAGGAACTGGCACTGCTCGAGAAATGGATCGGGCAGGGAGCCCGCTACGAGGCCCACTGGGCCTACGTGCCGCTCGAGCGTCCGGAGGTTCCGAGTCCGAAGAAGCACGCGGATCTGGTCCGGAATCCGATCGACGCCTTCATCCTGCATCGCCTGGAGGAGGAGGGGGTCGAACCCTCGCCACAGGCGGATCCCGGCGTGCTGAGGCGGCGGATCAGCCTCGATCTCACGGGGCTGCCGCCCGAGCCGAGCGGCCCGCTGGAGACCGGTGCCATCATCGAGCAGTCGCTCGGCAGCGAGGCCTTCGGCGAAAGGATGGCCGTGCCGTGGCTCGACGTGGTCCGCTTCGCCGACACGGTGGGATACCACGGCGACCAGAACCAGCGCATCTTTCCGTATCGCGACTACGTCATCGACAGCTTCAACGCGAACAAGCCCTTCGATGTCTTCGTGCGCGAGCAGCTCGCAGGCGACCTGCTGCCGAACGCGACCGACGAGCAGCACATCGCCAGCGGCTTCAACCGCCTGAACCTCGTGACCCGGGAGGGCGGCGCGCAGTCGAAGGAGTATTTCAAGAAATACGCCGCCGACCGGGTGCGGGCGGTCGGCACCGCCTTCCTCGGCCAGACGACCGGCTGCGCCGAGTGCCACGACCACAAGTACGACCCGATCACCCAGCGGGACTTCTATTCGCTGGCCGCGTTCTTCGACGACGTCCGGCAGTGGGGCGTCTACAACAACTACGTCGGCGGCACGAAGTACAACGGCAACAACGATCCCTACACGCCGGAGTGGATCGTCCGGCCCGGGTCGCTGGTCGAGCGCCTGAACCTGTTGCGCGACGAGGCGCTGGTCGCGCTCGAGTCCCACGATGCAGCCGCGCCGCCGGCCGGTGGCTTGCGCGGACTTCGCGAGTTTGCCGCGGGCCACCCCGATGGCTGGGCGCCGCTGACGCCGACGGCGGCGAGCTCGCGCAAGGGAACCGTCGCCGGGATCTCGGACGCCTCGGTGCGGTTCACCGGTCCGGCGAAGAAGGACGAGGTGAGCGAGATCGAGCTGGAATTCGCCCACGACCAGCTTGGCAGCCTCCGGATCGAGGCCTTGCCCGATCCCGAGCGAGGAACGGTCGGCCGCGAGGATGGCGGGCATTTCACGCTCAAGCCGAAGTTCCTCCTGGTGCCTGCCGGAGGACAGCCGGAGCCGCTGGCGATCCGCTGGTCGCAGGCCGATCTCGACCGCGAGCACGCTTTCGCCGGAGGCATCGATCACGGCGACCGCAGCTCGCTCCAGCTCGATCCGAAGCAGGGATGGCAGTCGGCGCCCAAGCCGGGCTACGAGGGTCCGGATTCGCTCACCGGACGGGTGCAGACCGCGGTCTTCTGCCTCAAGGAGCCCGTGGTCGTGCCGCCGGGTGCACGGCTGAAGGTGATGCTCGAAGGCAACACCGCCTCCATGATCCGCGTGTCCCAATCGCCGGTGCTCGATCCGGTCCCCGGCATGCCCGCGTTCTCCGAGCGGTTCCGTCAGGCGCTTGCGGAGGAAAGCACCACCGCCCACGCCGCCTGGCACCTGTGCGCCACCCCGCCGGAAAGGCTGCCCGAAGCGTATCGCGACCTGCTCGACCGCATCCGGGAATGCCGGTCCGGCTGGACGCGGACCTTGGTGACCGTGCAGGTCGACAAGCCCGAGTTTCCCACGCGCATCCTGCCGCGGGGCAACTGGCAGGACGACTCCGGCGAGTTGGTCGATCCCGCGGTGTTGTCGTTCCTCCCCGCGGAGTCGCTGCCGACGGACCGCGAACTGACGCGGCTGGACCTGGCGAACTGGATCGTGGCCGACGAGAACCCTCTGACCGCCCGGCATTTCGTCAACCGCCTGTGGAAGCAGTTCTTCGGCCGCGGGCTTTCGAACATCCTCGACGACCTCGGCGGCCAGGGCGAGCCGCCGTCGCACCCCGACCTGCTGGACTGGCTGGCGGTCGAGTTCCGCGACTCCGGATGGGACGTGAAGCACATGGTCCGCCTCATGATGGACTCCCACACCTACCGGCAGACGGCGGCCGAGCGGCCGGAACTGCTGGAGATCGATCCCTACAACCAGTTGTTCGCCCAGCAGGCCGCCCGGCGGCTCGACGCCGAGTTCATCCGCGACCAGGCGCTGGCGGTGGCGGGGCTGCTCGACCGCTCCTACGTCGGCGGACCCTCGGTGCGGATCTATCAGCCGGAGAACTACTATGCGAACCTGAACTTCCCGGTCCGGAACTACACGGCGCACCTCGACTCCCGCCAGCACCGCCGCTCGGTCTACGCGCACTGGCAGCGGACCTTCCTGCTTCCCACGCTGGCGAACTTCGATGCTCCGGCGCGCGACGAGTGCGCCGCCGACCGTTCCCAGGCGAACATTCCGCAGCAGGCGCTGACGCTGCTGAACGATCCGGTCTACGTCGAGGCGGCCCGCGGTCTCGCCGTCCGGGTGGTGACCGAGACCCCCGACGCGGATCCGGGCCAACGCATCGATCGGATGTTCGAGCTGTTGCTCGGTCGCGGGCCCGACCCGGGCGAGCGGGAGCGGATCATCGATTTCCAGGCACGCCAGGAGGCGGGCTTCCGCGACGGCACCGACGACGCCGCGCGTTTCCTCGGAATCGGCATCGCCACGGTCCCCGAGGGTCTCGATCCCATCGAACTGGCGTCGTGGACCCAGACCGCCCGCCTGCTGCTCAATCTTCACGAAAGCATCACCCGCTACTGAGCCATGTTTCTCGATCCCAAGCACGCGATGTCGGTCAACCGGCGCACCTTCCTGCATCGTTCCTTCGCCGGTCTTGGTGGGATGGCGCTGGCCTCGATCGCCAACCGCTCCATGGCGGCCGAGCGGGCATGGCCGGGTGTTTTCGACAATGCGCGGCACCTTGCGCCGAAAGCCAGGCGCGTCGTCCACCTGTGCATGGCCGGGGGTCCGTCGCACCTCGAGACCTTCGACCACAAGCCGGAGCTCGCCGGGCTCGACGGCCAGCCGTTTCCCGAGTCGTTCACCGCGGGCCAGCAGCTCGCGCAGCTTCAGGGCAAGAAACTGATCGCCCGCGGTGCGGTCACCGGCTTCAAGCAGTATGGGGAATCCGGTCAGTGGGTGTCGGACTTCTTCCCGCACCTCGGCTCGGTGGCGGACGAGTTGTGCATCATCCGCTCGATGCGCACCGAGCAGATCAACCACGACCCGGCGCACGCCTTCATGAACACCGGGTCGATCGTCAAAGGGCGGCCGTCGATGGGCTCGTGGCTGCTCTACGGCCTCGGCGCGGAAACCGAGAATCTGCCCGGCTACGTGGTGCTGATTTCAAAGGCCGACGGCCGGAACCCCCAGCCGGTGTCGTCACGCCAGTGGTCCGCCGGCTTTCTGCCCAGCCGCTACCAGGGCGTCCAGTTCCAGTCCAAGGGCGACGCCGTGCACTTCATCGGCAACCCGGAGGGCATCTGCCAGTCGACCCAGCGCCAGATCATCGACGAGGTGAAATACCTCAACGCCCACCTGCGCCGGTCGCGACACGATCCCGAGATCGACACCCGCATCGCGCAGTACGAGATGGCCTTCCGGATGCAGTCCTCGGTGCCCGAGCTCACCGATCTTTCCGGCGAGTCGCAGGACATCCTCGACCTCTACGGCATCGAGTCACCGGGCGACGGCAGCTTCGCCTCGAACTGCCTGCTCGCCCGCCGCATGCTTGAGCAGGGGGTGCGCTTCGTGCAGCTCTACCACCGCGGCTGGGATCACCACGACGGAATCCAGAAGTACATGGACATCTCGGCGCGCTCGGCCGACCAGGCCTCGGCGGCGCTGATCAAGGACCTCAAGCAGCGCGGCATGCTCGAGGACACGCTGGTCATCTGGGGCGGCGAGTTCGGCCGGACCCCGATGGGCCAGGGCAGCGGACGCGACCACCACATCAACGCCTTCTCCATCGCCCTCGCCGGCGGTGGCGTGAAGGGCGGCACCAGCCACGGCCGGACCGACGAACTCGGCTACGGCGTCGTCGAGAACGAGGTCACCGTGCACGACCTCCACGCGACGATGCTGCACCTCTGCGGGCTCGATGACAGCCGCTTCACCTACCAGTTCCAGGGACTCGACTTCAAGCTGACGGGCGTCGAGCCGGCACGGGTGGTGAAGGAGATCCTTGCCTGATCCGTAACTGTGCAGTCGGGCATCCCGGATGCCAGCGAGGCTTGCCACATCCGAGAAGTCCGGCATGGCTGCGATCCCTTTCGGGATCGATGATCTGCCGGGACCAGTATCCGGGGGTGCATCCGCCAAGCGGATGACCCCCGGCTAATGGCTGCGATCCCTCCGGGATCCGTCGTCCATCACCATGCCTCCCGGGAAATTCGACGGCATGGTTGCGGCTGAGCCGATCAGGGAATCAGCCGGATGCAGCCGGGGTAGCGGCTCCACTCGCCGCGCGATGCCGAGAGGCAGGTCATGATCTCGGCGACGATCGCAAGGATCACGACCACGAAGATCAGCGGGAACAGCAGGATCCCGATGAAGACGAAGCTCAGGATGACGGCGATGATGGTGAGACCGAGCACGAGGATCGTGATCGTGATCTGGAAGTTCAGCGACTCCTTGCCGTGGTGGTCGACAAAGCGGGACTCGTCCTTCTTCACCAGCCACAGGATGAGCGGACCGACGAATCCGGTGAGCAGCCCGAGGAGGTGGCACAGCATCGCCATGGTCTTCTCGTCCTGGGTCGGGACCAGGGCCTGTGGTGGTGTCGGGGGGAGCGCCGGCGGCTGGTAGGGATCACTCATTTGGCTGCATCGATGAATTTCACCAGGTCCTTGCGCGACTTCTCGAGGTCGGGCGGATTGAGATAGAACATGTGCCCGGCTTCATAGGTCGTGTGCCCGATGCGGTCGAGGATCGAATCCGGCGCATCGACCATCTGGCGCAGCGAATACTCGATGCCCCCGGGAGGAGTCGCGAGATCGCAGAGCCCCTTCATCACCAGCACCTGCAGCGAGGGGTTGTCGCGCATGGCCCGCTCCAGGCGGGGGGTCACATCGATCACCTGGTTGTCCGCGCCCCAGTTCCAGGGATGCACCTTGCCGGTGAGGATCTCGTAGGGCGACTCGTCCTGCCAGCCGAGATGCTCGCCGAGGTAGCCGAGCATCGCGGTGGCGTAGGCGCCATAGGCGAGGGAATAGGAGGGGTCGTAGGACGGATAGTTCGAAGTCGGGTCGGTGGTCGGCCATGCGACGCGCGCATCGAAACGGCCCACCACCTTGCCTTCGTCACGCAGGAGTTCGGCGCGGAAGGTCGAGGGGTCGAGGCGCAGTTCGTGGGCCATGAACAGCTCGGCCGGAAGCCCGGTGAGGGCCGCGAGCCGGCTGGCGAGGCGGCCCTTCTCGTCATCCGCCAGGGTGTTCCCGGCGAGCAGCGCCAGGGTGAAGTCCCCGAATGCGAGCGCGTTGGCCTCGGCGACCAGCTTGTCGCGGTCGCCCTCGACCTTTCCATGATGATGGGCGACGGCGGTGTAGGTCGGCAGGTAGGCGGCGTAGCAGAGCGGATCGTTCTCCGTCGCCCGGAGCGTGCGGAAGTCGAGCAGCGAGGACAGCAGCACGACGCCGTTGAGCGACATGCCGTAGCGCGACTGGAGATGCTCCGAGAGGCCGGTCACGCGGATGCCGCCGTAGGATTCCCCGATCAGGAACTTCGGCGAGGACCAGCGCCGGTTGTCGGTGACCCAGCGCCGGATGAAGTCGCCCAGCGATTCGATGTCCTCGTTGAAGCCGTGGAATTCCGACGGCTTGGTTTTCTCCTCGGCGCGGCTGTAGCCGGTGGACACGGGATCGACGAAAACGAGGTCGGTCCGGTCGAGGATCGAGTGGGGGTTGGTCACCACGCCGGCCGGGGGCTCGGGGGCCTCGGTGCCGTCGCCGGGAAGATCGACGATGTAGGGGCCCAGCACCCCGAGGTGCAGCCATACCGCCGACGAACCCGGACCGCCGTTGAAGGCGAAGGTGACCGGGCGGCCTGCGGGATCATCGATGCCCTTCTTCAGGTAGCTGACGTGGAAAACCGAGGCCCGCGGGGTGCCGTCGGCCTTCTTCAACTGCAGCAGCGCGCTGGTGACGGTGTAGTCGACCTTGCGCCCGTCGATGGTGACCGAGCCCTCGCGGGTGACCGGTTCCTTGGGAGTCTCTTCCGGCGATGGCTTCGGGGCGGGGGCGTCCTTCGGCTTCTCCTCGGCGGGAGCGTGGAGGACGAGGAGTGATGAGAGCAGGGTGATCCAGCGCATGCGGGTGACGGTATCGGGTGAAACTTCGAAGGCAAGAGCGCCCCGGACGCTTCGGGTCGTTTGGATTTAGGACGAACGGCGCATCCGCAAGCCTTTTGACGTGATGGACCCGTGGCCCGGGCAAGGAGGTCGAAGGTCTGAAGGTCGAAAAGTCCAAAGTCCGACGTGCCATGCGGGCGGCAGGTTCGGAAACGCTTGAACAGCGGGACTTTCGACCTGGAGACCTTCGACTTTCAGACCGACCGAACTGCTTGAAGAAGCGCTCTTCGATCAAGGCCAGTCAAGGCAGCTTCCAATCGCGCGCCCGGGCCTGGTATTCGGCTCGAGGCAGAAGCACGTAGACCGGCTCCGCATCCGGATCGAGCCAGGCGATCAGCGCGCGCAGGTTTCCTTCGGCGAGGGTGGTGCATCCCGCCGTCGGCTTGCTGCCGCCGCCGCGCCAGATGTGGAAGAAGATCGCGCTTCCCTTGCCCGGCGCCACTTCCGGCGCGGAGTTGTGGGCGATGAAGAGCTTCAGCGAGTGGGCGTGGTCGTCCTGCCGCATCTGCTGCTTCTTCTCCCAGGCGGTCGCCGGCTCGTGGTCGAGGATGAGGTGACGGTTGTACTGGGACGACGAGGCATCCTCGACCCACAGGTCGCGGGTGGTGATCCGGCGGTAGAAGAGCTTCGGGTGCCGGCGGATCTCGGCATCGTAACCCCACGCGCCCCCGATCCGGAACACGCCGGCCGGGGCCTTCCAGTCGCCTTCGCGCTTTGTGGCCGCGCCGTCGGGCACGGGGTGGAGTCCCAGCCCCCAGACCAGTCCGGATTTCCCGAGGCGTCCCGGCCATGGACCGAGCGACTTCTGCCAGCGCCCGTCGGTTTTCTCGTAGGCGCTCAGGGTGACCTTCGTGCTGTCCCATCCCTCGGCGATGCCCACCACGCATTGCCGGGAGTCACGCGGAAGTTCGAAGGCGCCGACCGGGAGGCCGAGCAGCAGGGTGAGAAACAGGATGCGCATGGAGCAACGAATCGTCGGAAACCGGTGGCGGATCAAGCGCGGCATTCCGCTTCCCACACCAGAAAACTCCCGCCGGCTCCGTGGACATCCACCGCGATCCGGTCCGCGGCTTCGAGTGGATCGACGTGATCGGCGAGGAACCCGGCCTGGGTCGCGAGTCGGGTCGTGCGTGTCCATGGAGCGGACCATGCCACCAGATCGGTGAAGTTGACGTCGCAGGTGAGATCCTGGTGTCCCGCGCGGGTGAAGCACTCGTCGCCCTCGATGACCTGGTGGTGGAAATAGCCGCGCAAGCTGCCGCCCGGACGTCGTTGATAGAGATCCACGGCCTCGGCGCCGTAGTCGATGGTCAGCATCCGGCCGCGTCGCCAGCGGGGCAGGGTTTCCCCGAGCCAGTCCCGGACCGCGTCGTGGACCTCGATCACCTGACCCTCCGGCCACTTGAGATCGAAGACCGAGGACCGCGGAAGAGCGGGTCCGGGCAGCCATCGCTCCTGACCCGGCAGAATCCACGATTCCCTCCAGCCCTCCGGGTCGCGTTTGAAACGTCGCGCGGGAAAGGCATCGAGGAACTCGTTGGAGAAGAGGCAGGCCTTTCCCCCGCATGCCTCCAGCGCCGCGACGGCGGAGTCGTGCCACCGGACCTGGTTTCCGAGGAGCTTCCGCTGCACCTCGCGAAGCGCTTCGGAGCGCTCGACGAGATGAAGCCGGGTGCGCCACCGGGCCGTCAGGGAAAGGCCCGCAAGCACCGCGGCCGAGAGCGATCCGTCGCCGGGTCCGAGCTCGATCAGGTCGCGGCAGCGGGTTTTGGCGAGCGCCTTCCGCGCCCAGCGTGCGACGCCGCGACCCAGGGCCGGGCTGATCGTGGCGACCGTCGAGAAATCCCCGCGACGGCCGACCTGCCGGATCCGGCGCGTGTAGTAGCCGCGCTCCGGATCGTGCAGCGCGGCCGCCATGAAGCGGTCGCAGCGCAGCGGTTCCGGCGGATCGGTCCAGGGAAACATCGGGGTCAGGATGAGGAAGATCTAATCAAAAGAACAACGTGATCTTGACCCGACGCTAATCTGTTGGAGCATGAGGGCGAAGATGAGGCGCATGGTGTTGATGGGCGGGTTTGCCTTTCTGGTGGCCTGCGACCGGCCGGATCCCGCCAAGGTGAACGGCGAGGATCCCAAGCCGCCGAGGCCGCTCGCCGAGGTCGAGAACATCCTTGCCGGCGAGAAGCCTCCCGAGGAAGGCGGTCCCGCCGACCCGCTGCCCACCGATCCGGTGGTTCCCGCCGTGCCGGTGGCCAAGCCGGTGCCGGACAAGCCGGGCTTCGTGATCAGCCCCTACAACGGCAAGTGGATCGACGTCACCGGCGTCGCCCCGGGTGAGCTGATGCTCGATCCGCACTTTCCGGCCGACGACAAGAAATACTTCCGCGTGCCGGAGCCGCAGAAGCCCAAGCCGCCACCCGAGGAGGAGCCCGCGGCGACCGCTGACGAATCTAGCGCTGGGGATGAACCAGAGTGAGGCCACAGTCCCAGCAGCGCCATGCGGGATCGGACTGCTGGGCCAGGGTGATGGAGAAGGAGCGGGGTCCGACAATGCGCTTTCCACCCATGAAGCGCTGCATCGGGGATGCATCCTCGGTCAGCCAATGCAGGTTTCACCAGACGGACCCGGGCGGCGCATCCTCAAGCCGGGAATCGGTAGGACAATGTGGCATGACCGTCCCGGTCATGAACCTGAGGCGTGCTGGAAAATACAGCTCTCCGCCAGATTTCTCGGGTTCGGAACAGGAAGCGGGCATTCTTCCGGACACGGAGAAACTGAGAAACGGAGTTCACGGAACTTCAACGGGGTCGAGGTTGTGCTCCTGCGATGGCGATCCGAATACCTTCACCCTCCGTGTTCTCCGTCGTCTCTGTTTCTCCGTGACTCGAGAAAGCCGAAGTCGCGAGATCAATCGCAGAACTGATGGAGAGCCGGACATGCAGCAGCCGCAAGCCCTTATGAGCCCGGTGCGTCCATGACCGGGACGGTCATGCCACTGGCAGATGGGTCCGCATCGCCCCGAACGAAGTGCCATTCCAGACGGCCCCCTTCCGGAGAAAGCCACCACCCCCTGGACATTCGAGCGGGTACCGCCGTGGCCGGACCCGATCCTCCGCCGGCGGTTGATACGGATTGTCGCTCATCGGCTCGGGATCACCTCGACGGTGAAACCCTTGAGGTAGTGGGTCTCCGGCAGGGCCGGAAGCACCGGGTGGTCGGCACGCTGCGAGTGCTCGCCGACCAGCCGCAGCGTGCGCTTCGCGTCGATCGAGGCCTCGACGAGATTCTCCAGGAACAGCTCGCGGCCGGCGTGGTGCGAGCAGCAGAAGGATGACAGCAACCCGCGCTTCTCGAGCAGCTTGAGCGAGCGGAGGTGGATCTCCTTGTAGCCGCGCATGGCGTCCTTGAGCGTCTTCTTGTTCCGCGTGAAGCTCGGCGGGTCGAGGATGATCAGGTCGTAGCCGCCCTCGGCGTGCTTCAGGAAGTCAAAGACGTTCTGCTCGACGACCTCGATCTCGAGACCGTTGCGCTCGGCATTCCGGCGGGTCGCCTCGCAGGCGCCGGCGGAGATGTCCACCGCGGTCACCGACGCGGCCCCCGCCCGCGCGCAGGCCAGCGCGAAGCCGCCCTGGTTGGTGAAGCAGTCGAGCACCCGCCGCCCCTCGGCGAGCCGCGCGACCTCGGCGTGGCTCGTGAGCTGGTCGAGGTAGAGGCCCGTCTTCTGGCCGTCGAGCAGGTCGATCTCGAACTCGATCCCGTTGGCCGTCGCGGTGACCGCCTCCGGCCGCCCGCCCTCGAGCATGCGGATCTCCGTCTCGATGCCCTCGACCTTCAGCACGGGCGCGTCGTTGCGGAGAATGATGCCGTCGGGGGAAATCAGCTCCACCAGCGCCTGCCGGATCAGGTCGAGCCGCTGGAACATGCCCAGCGTGAGCGTCTGGACGACGAGCTGCGATCCGTAGCGGTCGATGATCAGGCCGGGCAGGCCGTCCGACTCGCTCCAGACCAGGCGGCAGAGGGCGAGGTCCAATCCGAGCTTCTCGCGGTGCTCGATCGCCTGCCCGATGCGGCGGAGGAAAAAGTCGGCGTCGAGATCCTGGCGGCGCCGCGAGAAGCGCCGGGCGACGATCTGCGACTGCGGGTTGTAGATCGCGCTGCCCAGCGGCCGGTCGCGGAAATCCTTCAGGCTCACCACGTCGCCCGGCTGCGGATCGCCGAAGGTCTTGCGGACCTCCGAGCCATAGACCCATTCGTGTCCGTGGAAGATGCGCGCGCGCGGAGCGATGACGAGGCCGGCCATGCCGGGAGGGAATGACAGCCGCCGGCGGCTAGCAAGACGCAAGGGACGAAGACCTGGGTCCGGCTGAGAACATGTCTTCCAAATGACCTGACGATTCTGGATCCACCGCCAAGACGCCAAGGACGCCAAGTCTCAACCTGTGGATGTTCCATTCCTCCACTTGGCGATCTTGGCGTCTTGGCGGTTTCAATCCTCCGCTGCTGGAATTCGTCCACCTTTTTGGCAGAGATCGTATCAGCTACCGCGACGCCTTCTCCCGCCCCGCCGACCTCGTGTTCGACGACTGCGCAACCGCTTCGACCTCGTGTAAAAGCGTTTCGACCTCGTGTTCAGACGCTCCGACATCGTGCGAAAACGCTTCGACCTCGTGTTCAGGCCCTTCGACATCGTGCAAAAACGCTTCGACCTCGTGCTTCCCGTCCCCGACATCGTGTCCGGGCCCGTGAACACGATGTCCGGGAGCTTGGGAAAGGCGTCATCGCGCCTGGAAAAGCGCCACGGCTCGCGGACGAACGCCACGGCCGGCTGAAAAGGAGTTCCGGCGCTCGGAAAAGCGCCACGGCTCCCGGAAAAGAGTTTTCGCGTTCCGAAATCAAATTCCGGCGTCCGGGAAAAGGTTTCCGGCAATCTGAAAACGTTTCCGCGCCGTGGAATCAAAGTTCCGGCGTTCTGAATTTCGCCACGCGCACTGGGAAAAGAGTTTCGGCGTTCTGAAAAGAGATTCGGCTGCCGGAAACGTTCTCCAGCCGCCCGAAACCTCGCCCGGGAGTCCCTCCACGAGCGGCGGGAGTCCCCCGACGGGTTCGAGGAGTCATTCCGCCCGCCGAAGGACTCCCTCCGCCCGTTTCGGGAGTCCTCGGAGACCTCCCGGGAGTCCTCTTGGACACGGAAACGGCGAGGGGCGGACCCTGTGCTGCCTTGGACGCCGGTGGCGGACTCCCGGCTGCCTGCCAACACGCTCCGGCTTTCCGAAGCGTCGCCGGGGCCTCAAACCGAAACCCCGGGTTCCGTGCGCACGTTGCGGGAGTCCTCGTGACCACGCGAAAGGGAGAGTCAGGCTCCATGCCACGTCGATTCCAGATCAGTCGG
>ERZ869936.1030-NODE-1030-length-21757-cov-7.527601_pt1 | contig 21757 bp, 13 predicted proteins | sample MGYA00520876_ERZ869936 | MGnify/ENA primary metagenome ERZ869936 (study PRJEB32218, sample SAMN09650985) | biofilter metagenome | isolation source: enrty point of leading RO module | place: Saudi Arabia: Thuwal, RO plant located on Red Sea | collected 2016-02-17 ...
ATCGCCGCCCGTCGTGCCGGCGCCGCCGGCGCCGCCCGCCGTCGACGCGCCGCGGCCCGGAGACTGGCCGGCCAGTATCGGCGTCGGCCGCTCGGTCGTCGTTCTCGGCGCCGGGCTTGCCGGCATGACGGCCGCGCTCGAGATGACCCGCCTCGGCTACGACTGCACCGTGCTCGAGGCCGCCGCGCGGGCTGGCGGCCGCACGCGCAGCTTGCGCGGCGGCGACCTGCACGAGGAAACCGACTCGTCACAGCTCTGCCAGTTCGATCTCGACTCCTCGTTGTACTTCAATCCGGGGCCGGCGCGTATTCCGCATCACCACGACTTCCTGTTCGGCTACTGCCGGGAATTCGGCGTCGCACTGGAACCGTTCATCAACGAGAACCGCGCCGGGCGCCTGCATTCGCCGGCGCGTTTCGGCGGCACGCCCGAGCTGGCCCGGCGCATCAATGCCGACACCCGCGGGCACATCGCAGAGTTGCTGTCGACGGCGATCAACCAGAACGCGCTCGACCAGGAGCTCACCGGAATCGACCGGGCGAACGTCCTCGGGATGCTGCGGAGCTTCGGCGACCTCGATGCGGGCAATCGCTACGCCGGCAGCCGCCGCGCCGGCTTTCCCGGGCAGGCGGACCCGGGCAGCCGCGACCCGGACGGGCTGCTGGCCCCGCTCGCGCTCGCCGAGCTGGTGCAGGAGACTTTCTGGCAGGACCGGCTGGCGTTCGCCGAGCAGCTCGAGCAGCAGGCGACGATGCTGCAGCCGGTGGGCGGCATGGACCGGATTGCCGCCGCGTTCGAGACCGCCGTGCAGGCACACATTATTTACGAGGCCGCGGTCAGCGAGATCCGCAAGACGGCCGGCGGCGCGCGGGTCGTGTACCGCGACGCCGCCGGCAGCGAGCACGAGATCGCGGCCGACTGGTGCCTGTGCACGATCCCGGCGACGGTGCTGCGCGACATCCCGTCGGACTTCGCCGCCGGCCACGCGCAGGCCATCGCCGACTTCGCCTACGCACCGGCGGTCAAGGTCGCGTTCCAGGCGCGGCGCTTCTGGGAGCAGGATCACAACATCTACGGCGGCATCTCCTGGACGACGCAGGACATCACGCAGCTCTGGTACCCGGCACAGGGCTTCGGCGACGCGAACGGCGTGCTGCTCGGCGCCTACCTGTTCGGCGGCAGCGCGGGCGCGGCCTTCGGCGCCATGACACCACAGCAGCGCATCGACGCGACGCTGGCCCAGGCGACCGCCGTGCACGCACAGATGAGCGGCGAGGCGACCCGCGGGATCGGCGTTGCCTGGGAGAAGGTGCCGTTCCAGCTCGGCGCCTGGGGCGTGTCGGACCCCGGCATCCTGCGCGAGCCGGACGACGCGCTGGTGCTGGCCGGGGAACACCTGTCGAGCCTGCAGGGCTGGCAGGAAGGTGCGATCCGTTCCGCGTACCGGGCCATCGACGACATCGTCAGCCGCGACGCGGCCTGACGCCGGGAACGGTCGCGCCCGGCCCGCCGCGCACCCGGTCGGGGCATATAACCAGGTCGCATATAACGGGCCGGGACGCAGCGCTGCCGGTGCCTGCGCACCCTTTTTACCTCCTGCATTATTTTGCCGGCGGGCCGAACCCCCTCGGCGCCGCCGGCGCCGCGCGTTAGCAATTGATTTGGAACGATAATGCCGGCGTCCCGGGGGTGTCGCCGACAACTGTAGCTTTTGCGCCACAAAATGCCGGCCAGCGGCCTGGCAGGAATCGTTGCCGACGCCCAACAGGCGGCCCGGCGATCGTGGTGAGTTGGCCAAATTTTCCTTTTTTTTAATAACTAAAGACGGCGCAGACGCTTGTTTACGTGCCTGCGAATAGGTGATATAAAGCCGCCACTCGTTGTCTGGAAAATACAACGATCTTTTGTATGCATAAGGGGAAAGTCATGACCACAAACAGCAAGCTGCGCTCCGCAGTGCGCTTTGCCCTTGGCACCGGATCCGGCCTCATGGCCGCGATGGCGTTTGCGCCGGGTGCCATGGCGCAAGACAGCGGTGCGGAAGTGCTCGAGGAAATCACTGTCACGGGTTCGCGCATCAAGCGCGCCGACCTCGACAGTGCCAGCCCGGTAACGGTCATCGATCGCGACGCGATCCTGTCCACCGGTATTACGGACGTCGGTAACCTGATCCAGCGCATGCCGTCGATGTCGGGTTCGCCGATCGGCACCACGACCAACAACGGCGGTAACGGTTCGGTACTCGTCGACCTGCGCGGCCTCGGCACCGACCGTACGCTGACGCTGGTCAATGGCAAGCGCGTCGTCGACGGCGGCGACTACCAGACGATCCCGGCCGCGATGATCGAGCGGGTTGAGGTACTGAAGGACGGCGCCTCCGCCGTTTACGGTGCTGACGCAGTCGCCGGCGTGGTGAACATCATCACCCGCACCGACTTCGAAGGCATCGAGGTCGACCTGCAGACGGCCGACTTCTTCGACATGGATTCCGGCGCTCAGCAGTCCGTCAGCATCATCGGCGGCAAGGCCTGGGCGGACGGCAACTTCGTGTTCGGCGCCGAGTACGTGGACCAGGAAGAGGCCTACCAGGCCGACGCGCCGTGGGCATACTTCCAGGACTCCTACTACATCTACCCGGAAGGCTGTGAGTTCACACTGACGCAGCCGTACCCGACGGGCTGCTTCCCGATCGGCTCCTCGCGTATTCCGGAGTCGCGCCTCGCGTTCATCAGCAACGGCACCTTCATGGTTCCGGACCAGGGCGGGGTGATGCAGACCTACGACGGCCGTACCTACAATTACGCGCCGGTCAACTACATCCAGACGCCGTACGAGCGCCTGAACCTGTTCACCGAGATGAACTTCGACCTGACCGACGACATCCGCTTCACCTCGTCGGTGCGCGCGAACTTCCGCGAGTCGGCCCAGGAGCTCGCTCCGCAGCCGTACAACTCGCCGACGGACCCGGGCTACAGCGGTGTCTTCGGCGGCACGGCCTACAACGGCATCTCGGAAGACAACTTCTACCTCGTCCAGGCCATCGATCGCTACAACGCGGCCAACGGCACGACCCTGCCCTACGAGCCGGTTCGTGACGCCCGCCGCCGCATGATCGAGACCACCCGCCGCTTCACCCAGGACATCACGCAGGTCCAGGCGAGCTTCGGGCTGGCAGGCTCGTTCAACGAGGTGGACTGGGACGTCTACTACAACCACGGCCGCCGCAGCCGCCAGGACGTCGACTTCGGTCAGTTCTACGGCCCGGCCCTGTCGAACGCGATGGGTCCGTCCGCTGACCTCGACGCCGACGGCACGCCGGAGTGCTACCAGGACGTGAGCGACCCGTCGTCGCTGATCACGGGCTGCGTACCGTTCAACTTCTTCGGCGGTCCGGGCTCGGTCACCCAGGAAATGCTCGACTACGTCGGCGTCGACCTGGTCGACACCTTCTTCACCGAACTGACGGAACTCGGCTTCGGCCTCTCCGGCACGGCGTTCGAACTGCCGGGCGGCGAGTTCGGCTGGGCGTTCGGTGTCGGCTACCTGGCCCAGGAGTTCACCTACACGCCGGACTCTGCGAAGCAGCAGGACCAGGTCACGGGTAACACCGGTGCCGGTACCGACGGCGGCCTGTACGCGGTCAACTACTACGGCGAGTTCCTGGCGCCGCTGTGGGACAACGGCACGCAGAGCCTCGACGTGACGGGCGGTCTGCGCTACGACGATTACAACATCTTCGGTGGCGACACGACCTGGCAGCTCGGCGTCGAATTCCAGGCGATCGAGAGCCTGAAGCTGCGCGCGACGGCCGGCACGGTCTTCCGTGCGCCGACCATCACTGACCTGTTCGCAGGCCAGGTCGACAGCTTCCCGACCTACAGCGATCCGTGCATCCCGGCCGCGGGCGACCCGCTGCCTCCGGGCTGTGCCCAGGTCGGCGTGCAGCTCGACAGCCAGGTCCTGGCGCGCGTCGGCGGCAACCCGAACCTGGTACCGGAGACGGGTGACACGTTCACGGCCGGTTTCGTCTGGACGCCCGAGTTCAGCGCCGGCCAGGACCTGTCGGTCACGGTCGACTACTGGGATACGCAGCTCGAGGACGGCATCAGCTCGCTCGGCGTGCAGTTCATTCTTGAAGACTGCTACGTTCGCGAGAACCCGGCCTCCTGCGCGCTGATCACGCGTCGCGCCGACTACAGCATCGCGCAGATCCTGGACGGCAACCTGAACGTTGCCGAGCAGGGCGCGAACGGTGTCGACACGGAAGTCCGCTGGAGCTTCGACACGGAGTTCGGCCAGTTCGAGACGGCCTTCCTGTGGTCGCACCTGCTGGAGCGCACCAAGACCGCGTCGCCGATCTCGGCAGAGGAAGATCTGTCCGGCCGCTACACCGACCCGACCGCAGAGGACGGCGGTGCCTACGCGACCGACAAGATCAACTACTCGATCCAGTGGTACCGCAACAACCTGTCGGTCGGCTACATGGGTGAGTACATCAGCGAGCTGGATGCAGACACTTTCTGCAACTGCGACTCTGATGGCGATCCGTCGAACAACGGCCCGAACGGTGAGTACATCCAGGCCATCGACTCGCGCCTGTACCACGACATCGTAGCCACCTACGAGTTCGTGGACACGGGCACGAAGATTGCCGCCGGTATCACCAACATCACGGACGAAGAGCCGCCGTACATCGAGGTTGGTTTCAACGCCAACACCGATCCGGCGACCTACCGTCTGTTCGGCATGGGCTACTACGTACGCCTGACGCAGTCGTTCGAATAAGCTCTTAGCCTCAGGGCTACAAGCTGGAGGGGGCCGCCGCAAGGCGGCCCCTTTTTTTGTGGCGCGGATCGCGCCTCAGGAACGGCGGACTGCGACCAGCGCCCAGGCCAGCGGGAGCGCGGCGCCCGCTGGCACCAGCGCTTCCGACTGCGGGAGTTCGAAGCCCTCGCTGGCGAGCCGCTCGCTGATGCGGCGGAAGGCCTTCTCGTCGAGCGCGGCCTGCTGCATAGACGCCATGCGCCCGGCGTAGGCCTCGAGTTCGCCCTGCATGCGCCTGAGCCAGCCCAGGACTTCGCGCGGTTCGTAGTTCGCAAGCCGCCGGTTGATGCGCACGACGTCGTCGACCAGTTTCGCCACCGTGTCGCCCGCGACGTGCGGACCGTACTTGTCGAGCACGCCGCGCATCGCCTTGACGGCGGGCTGCATCTGCTTCGCGGCGGACTCGTAGGTAGCGCGGCTGCCGCCGCGCACCGCCGCGAACCCGGACTCGAGCAGGCGCTGCGCCTTCGGGACGAACGCGACGCGTTCGAGCCGGCGCAGCGCGGCGAGACTGGCACCGCACTCGGCGTGGATACCGCCGGCCCGGTGATGCAGGAGCAGGCAAAGACGGCCGTCCGCGGCAACCAGCCGGGCGGCCTCGTGCACGGCCTTCTCGCCGGCGTACTCGACGCCGAACTGGCTGGTGACGAGGTCCGCGCTGCCGCTCTCGAGCGGCATCGAGCGCGCGTCGCTGACGACGCCGCGGACCCCGGGGTAACGCGCCGCGAGCCCGTCGATCGCGCCGGCCGCTATGTCGACGACGACCGTGTCGGCCGGCAGGCTGCCGAAAACGGCATGCAGGTGCTCGAGCACGGCGCCGTTGCCGCTCGCCACGTCGACCACTCGCAGCGATGCGTGCCGCTCGCGCAGGGGCGCCATGGCCGCGCGCCAGAAATCCGCGACGGCAGGGTGTTGTACGCCGCCGCTGGCGAGTGCGGCCCCGTCGGCAGTCCCCTGCCAGTAGGTGTCCCAGGCGGCGGGCACGTCGGGTTGGCGCGATCGGCTCATGCGGCAGGCAGCGGGGCGAGAACGAGACGGGCATTGTATAGCAAGGCCCGCTGTCGCCCGCCGCGGTGTGCTAAATTGGCGCGCTCGCGACGAAGACCCTTCCCAAGACTCCCCGAATGAATCCCGAACTGCAGCAACTGAGCCAGGCCGGCCGCGCGGCCGTGCAGAAACGTGACTGGACGACCCTCGAGGACTGTGCGGCGAAAATCCTCGAACGCTGGAACGATGCCGCCGAGGGCTGGTTCCTCGCCGGGCTGGCGGAGAAGAACCGGCACCGCCCGCTGAAGGCGGCGCGCAACTTCGAGCGCGCGCTGGAGATCGATGCCGGCCGCTACGACGCGGCAATCGAACTCGCCGGCCAGCACTCGCTGGCGCGCAAGAACGCCGAGGCCGCGGCGCTGCTGGACCGCTACGGGCCGGCGCTCGCCAATTCGCCCCTTTACCTGAACATGGCCGGCTCCGTCTACACGCAGATCGGCCTGCCGGAGAAGGGCGTGCCGCTGCTGGAAGCGGCGAACAGGTTGCAGCCCGACATCGACCTGTTCCAGGCCAACCTCGCGACCTGCTACGTTTACCTGGGACGCATCGACGAGGCACGGCGACTCTACGCGGGGCTGCTGGAGCGCTTCCCGGCGCACCAGCGCAACCACTACGAGTACGCCCGCCTCGGGCGCGCGACCGACGAGACCCACATCCGGCAGATGAAGGACCTGCTGAAGACGCTCGGCACGCCGCCCGAGCAGAACGTGTTCCTGTACTACGCGATCGGCAAGGAACTCGAGGACCTCGAGCGCTGGGACGAAGCCTTCGGCTTCTACCGCACCGGCGGTAACGCCGTTGCCAGCGTCGCGAAACACGACGCCGGCGAGGACGTGGCAATCGTCGATGCCGTGATCGAATCCTGCAACGCCGACTGGCTCGCGGCCGGCAAGGAGGCGCCGGCGGCCGAGCGCCACGGCCGCACGCCGATCCTGGTCACCGGCCTGCCGCGCACCGGGACGACGCTGACGGAGCGCATCGTGTCCAGCCACTCGCAGGTCACGCCGGTTGGCGAGCCGCAGTTTTTCCCGATGGCGGTACGCCAGGCCAGCGGCACGCGGACGACCGAGCGCATGAACGCCGATATCGTGCGCGGGGCGGCCGCCGCCGACGTGCGCGACATCGGCGACACTTACATGGAAAAGCTGTCGTATCGCATCGGCGACACGCCGTTCTTTGTCGACAAGCTGCCCTTCAATTTCCTGTTCCTGGGCTTCGCGGCCAAGGCCTGGCCGGACGCGCGGCTCGTCGTGCTCTGGCGGCACCCGCTGGACAGCTGCTACGCGATGTACAAGCAGGTCTTTACCTGGGCCTACAAGTTTTCCTACACGCTCGAGGACCTCGGCCGTTATTACATCGCGCACGAGCGCCTGTACCGGCACTGGCAGGAACTGCTCGGCGACCGCCTCGTGACGCTGCGCTACGAGGACCTCGTCGGCGACCAGGAAGGCGAGACGCGCACGCTGCTCGAGCGCCTCGGCCTCGAGTTCGAGGAGGCCTGCCTCGACTTCGACCGCAACCCGGCGGCAAGCACGACGGCGAGCTCGGTGCAGGTACGCGAGAAGATCCACGATCGCTCCGTCGGCCGCTGGAAGCAGGTCGCCCCGCATCTCGAGCCCCTGCGCCGGCAGCTCGAGGACGCGGGCATCGACCTGGGCTGAGCGGTGAAGCCCGCGCTGGCGCAATGGAGCCGCGAGGCGCGGCAGGCCGCGCAGCGCGGCCAGTGGGACACCGTCACCCGCTGCGCGAACCGGATCCTGAAGCAGGACGGGGCGAGCGCCGAGGGCCACTACCTCGCCGGGCTCGCGAGACTGGCCGAACGTCAGCCGGACCAGGCGGCGAAAGCATTCAGCCGCGCACTGCGGCACGATGCCGGGCGCTACGACGCGGCGATCGAGCTGGCGACGCTCCACGCCGCCACGTTACGACACCGCGAGGCGATCGAGCTGCTCGAGCGTTACGCGGACGCGATCGCGGCGAGCCCGATGTACCTGGACCGCGCCGGCAGCGCCTGGGCCCGTCTCGGCCTGCACGAGCGCGCCTACCCGCTGTTCGCGCGTGCCAACGAGCTGCAGCCGGGCGTGCCGCTGCTGCAGGCCAACCTCGCGGCCTCCGCGGTCTACGTCGGGCGCATCGACGAGGCGCGCGCGCTGTACGAATCGCTGCTCGAGCGGTCGCCGGATCACCAGCGCCACCACTACGAGCTGTCGCGCATCGTGCGCGCGAGCGACGCGCGCCACGTCGAGGCGATGGAGGCCGTGCTGGAACGCACGCAGGCGCCGCCCGCACGCAACATCTTCCTGTACTACGCGCTCGGCAAGGAACTCGAGGACCTCGAGCGCTGGGACGAGGCATTCCGCTACTACGAGATGGCCGGCGACGCCGCCGCGGAGGGTGCCGCCGCGGCGGGCTACCGCGTGGAACAGGACATCGAGCTGATCGACACGGTAATCCGTACCTGCACGGCGGACTGGCTGGCGCAGGGCCGGGACGAACCGCCCGGCGACGGCCCCGTGCCGATCTTCGTCACCGGTCTGCCCCGGACCGGTACCACGCTCACCGACCGCATCCTGTCGGCACACTCGCGCATCGACAGCGTCGACGAGACGCACTTCCTCGAGATCGCGATCGAGCGGGCGGCCGGCGCGCGCGCCGGAACGATGACACCGGCAACGCTCGAACGCGCCGCCGCCGCAGCGCCATCACGAATCGCAGCGGCCTATCTCGAGCTCGTCACCCACAAGCTCGGCGGCGCCGACTTTTTTGTCGAGAAGCTGCCCGAGAATTTCCTGTACCTCGGATTCATCGCGAAGGCCTGGCCCGACGCACGACTCGTGTGCCTCGACCGCGCGCCGATGGACGCCTGCTTCGCGATGTACAAGCAGTCGTTCTTCCGCTACGCGTACCGGCTCGAGGACGTCGCACGCTACTACGTCGCGCACCGGCGCCTGCGGCAGCACTGGCGGCAGGTGCTGGGGGAGCGCCTGGTCGAGGTGCGTTACGAGGACCTCGTGCAGCAGCAGGAGCGCGAGACCCGGCGCCTGCTCGAAGCGGTCGGCGTCGGGTTCGAGGACGCCTGCCTCGCTTTCGAGAAGAACCTGAAAGCCAGCGCGACCGCCAGCGCGGCGCAGGTCAGGGAGAAAATGCACGGCCGCTCGATCGGCCGCTGGCGGCACTTCGCGCCGCAGCTCGAGCCGCTCGCAGCTCGACTCGCGGCTGCGGACATCGATCCGGTGTAATGCAAGACCGCACCGCGGGCCGGGGGATACGCCGGCCCGCGGGCGGCTTGCCGTCAGTGGTCTTCGAGGGAGAGCAGGTAGACCACTGACGCCCTGCCCCTTTGGCCCTTGGCAACCAGCCGGTAGCCACCGTCCGCGCGGGCGACGTTCCAGATGACCTGGTTGTCGGTGACGCGGTCGGCCTTGTCGAGATCGCCGAGCGCGGCGAACGGCACGCCCTCGCCCGGCGGGTAGAAGCCGCTGATCCACTTGATGCGATTGCTGCGGTCAGTCTTGTAGGCGATGTAGCCGTACTCGCCTTCATCGAGCTTCCAGCCCTCCTTGAAGCCCCCGGAGCGCGTGTCGCGTCCGCCGCGCAGTCCCTTGCCGGCCAGCTTGTCGCGGACCTCGTCGAGATCTTCGCCAAGCGTGATGCCGAGGATCGCGTCGAGCGCCGGCGTGTCGGCTCCGCGCGCCTCGGCTGCAACCCCCCCGGCAAAGAGCGCCAGGGCAGCGGCGGCCAGAAGTGCCGATGCGTTTTTCGAAGAATGCATGTCTCTCTCCCTCGTCGAGGAATCGGCGGGCCATTGCGCCCGCCGACCCGCCGTCGTCTAGCGATGTACCTGGATGTTGCCGCTCGTCAGCGTGCCGGAGCGGGTCGAGTTGACAGCGCCCGAGATCTGGATCTCGAAGGTATCGCTGGTGCCGGGCTCGCCGTTGTCCTGCACAGTCACCGTGAACGTGACCGGGTCGCGGTCCACCTTGCCGGTGCCGGTGAAGGTGACCTCGTTGGTACCGCTCTCGACGAAGGTGTCGATGGAGTCCGAGACGAGGTGGATGTCGAGATCGCGGTCACGGTAGTTCAGGTGTCCACTCGGCACGCTGCGCGCGTTGAACCCGAAGTTCACGGTCTTGCCGTCTATCTTGCCGCCGCCCGTGACCTTGATGATCGGACCGTCGTTGTTGCCGCCGCCGTTGTTGTCGTCATCGTCGTCGTCCGGGTCACAGCTTGCGAGCGCGAACTCCGTGCCGCCGCGCGTGATATCGCGCTTTGCGTTCACCGAAGAGGTGAAGGTCTGGCCGCGCAGCCCGGCCAGCACGGAATCGTAGTCGATGGCCGGTCCGACCGTGACGTACTGGTTCAGCTCGCTGGCCGCGATCTTCACGGTGATCGTGTTCGCCTCGGTGTCGAAGCTGCCGGCCGTGGCCGCGCCGCGCGTCGTGTAGGCGATGCTGCCGCTGCCCTCGCGGACCGCGGTGCCCCAGGTGAACTCGCCGATATTCGGGTCGGTCGAGGCCCGCACCCAGAACTGGTCGCCGCGATCGGACAGCGCGAAGCTGTAGTCGCCGGTCGGGCTGATGCCGCCGTAGGGCGCGTTGGCGGTGAAGTTCATCCGCCAGTTGCTGAGCTCGGGCACGATCGTGAGATCGGAGACCTCCATCTCGGCCACCACGAGCAGTCCATGGGTGTCGTCGTTCTCGCAGGAGTAATCGATCGCGACGACGTCCAGCGGATCGTCCAGCGGCACCACGCCCAGCAGGCCGACCGCCGCGTCCTGGCGGAAGTCCCAGACCTCGGGATCGTCTTCTGCCGGTACGACGGGTGCGGGCAGGTCGCTACCCTCTACCGGCGCCGGCACCTCGCCGCCGAGGATCGACGGGCCGCTGATCTGCCGGGTCACGTAGGTGTGGCCGTCGAAGTCGTTGTGGTCGTCGGTGTAGGAGATGACGACCGCGCCCAGCGGGTCGAAGGACAGCTGGAAGTAGTCGATCAGGTTGCGATTCGCGCCCTCGCCGGTCACGTCCAGGCCACCCTCGGAGATGTTGCTGCCGTGGATGAAGTGGTTGTTGGCCTGCGCCTGCTGGAACGTCGGGCTGTCCTGGTCCGCGTCGTAGCTGATCGCGTAGAACACGTTCCAGTCGGCGTCGTTCGAGTTGCTGGGCGAGGTCGTCCCGTACCAGGTGACGCCCACCGAACCCGGCGTCGGGCCGGTCTCGATCCACGGGAACACGCTGGTGGAGGTCTCCGGCCCGTCGCTGACCCTGACCGGCGCGCTCCAGGTCGCGCCCTTGTCCTTCGAATGCGCGATGAAGATGTCGGACTGGTTCGAGTAGGCGACGTAGGCCGTGCCGTTCTCGGTGCCGTCGTCCGCGACCTTGACCACGAAGAAGATGTGGTTGACGCCGTTCGGGTCGTCGGCCGCCTGGTTGCAGACGTAGTCGACCGGGGCGAGGCCGGCGGCCGGCGGGCTGCCGACGCAGACCTGGCCGCTGCTGCCGCTGATGTAGACGTCGCCGGTCGCCTGGTGCACGTCGATCGAGCCGACCTGGCCGATCGCCCCGGCGGTCGCCGCGGGTCCGTAGGTCAGGCCGCCGTCCAGCGAACGCTGGATCTGCGTGACCGCGGGCGCCAGCGTCCGGTACAGCAGGTAGACCTCGTTCGGCCCGAAGAACTCCAGCCACTGGCGGTCGTCGCCCGGCACGCCGCCCGTGACGTTACCCGCGGGGTTGAGCTGGAAGGTCTCGCCGCGGTCGGTCGAGCGGCCCGTCGAGATGTTCGCCGCGACGAGGCTCGAGTAGGCCAGCGTCGGCGGTGCATCCGGATCCGTGTGGTCGAAGCCGACGGCGATGTCGATGTCGCCGCCGCCGTCCGCGCCGACGGACAGCGCCTCGTCCTGCGTGAACGAGTCCGGCTGGCCGCGGTAGATCGGGTTGCGCATGTGCGGGTCGTAGGTCGGGCTCGACGGGTTCAGGTCGAAGTACCAGAGGTCCACGCCCGCGGGCACGCCGCGGATGGCGCCGGTGTAATGATTGCCGAATGCGTCGGTGCGGTTGCTCGGCTCGCCGTCGCGGGCCGCGACCGGCGCGCGCAGCGTGTAGTCGTCGCTGAAGCCGATGCCGCCCTTGACGTAGTTCGCCGTCCGCGACGGCGCGTCGCTGGTCTCGACGGCCGCGACGCCGTGGTACTGGTCCGGCACCACGGAGAAGTACACGACGTGGACCGTGTAGGTGCCGACGCCGTCGGAGGCCGGCAGGATCGCGGCATCTTCGAGCGTCTCCGGCGCGCCGTCGCCGGCCTGGCCGACAATCGGCCCGTCGTTGCTGTCCTTGTGGATGTAGAGATCGTAGTCGTTGGCCGGGTTCAGCCAGGTGATGCTGACGTGGATCAGCTTGTCCTGCCAGTCGGCCTCGGTGCCGAGGACCTCGAGCGTGAAGGTGTCGCAGTTGATGCCTTCCTCGCAGGTCTCCTCGCCGGCGCTCGCGCCGCCGATGGCGTTGCCGTCCCATTCGATCTGCGCGTCGTCCGGGCCGATCGACCCGTTCGACGGCACCGCGCCGCGGGCGGGCAGCGTGAACAGGAAGCCAAGCAGTGCGAGCAGCGTGCCGCGGCGCAGCGCGGCCATCGTGTGCGGTTTCATTCGCCTCTCCCGTTGCGAACGGGAACCGGTCGAGGCGCTATCGCGGCGCTCGCCGGGATTCCCGGAAGTGCAGCGAGTATGCGCAGGCAGGCGGCAGGCGCCCATGAGGCGCTTCCCCTAGCGGGACTGGGGTGATTCCCCCAGGAGGAACTCAGCGGCCGCCCGGATTTTCGGGCAGGTCGTCCGGCAGCAGGCCCTTGCGCGCGGCGTAGCGCACGACTTCGGCGGTGTTGTGCAGGCCCAGCTTGCTCATCATGTTGGCGCGATGATTGTCGGCGGTCTTGACGGCGATACCCATGACGCCCGCGATCTCGCGGCTGGTCCGGCCTTCGATGACGAGGTGGAAGACCTCGCGCTCGCGATCCGTCAGCGAGCCGTAGGGGTCGGCGGCGAGCTGGGCCGGACGCTGGTACTGTTCGGCCAGCACGCGCGCCGCCTGCCGGCCGAAATAGGTGCCGCCCGCGGCCAGCGCGGCGACCGCGTCGGTCAGCTCGTTCGAGGCGCTGTCCTTGACCAGGTAGCCGGACGCGCCGGCCTTGACGATCGGCACGATGTACTCCTCGTCCTCGTGCACGGTCAGCACCAGGATCCTCGCGCGCGGCTCTGCTTCGCGGATGCGGCGCACTGCGTCCAGCCCGCTCAGGCGCGGCATCGTCAGGTCGATGATGACGATATCCGGCTTGTGCTCGAGCGCCAGTTCGACGGCCGCGATACCGTCGTCGGCCTCGGCCACGACCTCGAGGTCGGGCGCGTCGCGCAGGATGCGCACGATGCCCTCGCGCACCATGCGGTGGTCGTCGGCGACGACGATGCGCAAGGGCCGGCTCACGTCGTTGCCTCGGGCACTCGCAGCGTGACCAGCGTGCCCTCGCCGCGCGCGGAGCGCAGCTCCAGCCGGCCGCCGAACAGTTCGGCCCGGTCGCGCATGCCGCGCACGCCGAAGCCGCGGTCGGCGGCGCCGAGGACCGTGCCGGCGTCGAAACCGCTGCCGTTGTCGCTCACTGACACCTCGACAAACCCGTCCTGCCGATCGAGCACGATGCGCGCGCGGCTCGCTTCTGCGTGGCGGACGGCGTTGGTCAGCGCTTCCTGCACGATCCGGAACACGAGCGTCTCGGTCTGCGCGTCGAGGCCGCCGTCCTCGTCCGGGAGTTCCACCGCCACGTCGAGACCGCTGGTCTCACCCGTCGTGCGCGCCAGCCAGCGCAGCGCCGCACCGAGGCCGAGGTCGTCGAGCACGGAAGGTCGCAGCGCGCGCGACATCCTGCGCACCTCGCGCAATGCCGATTTCGCCAGTTCGAGCGCCTGCTCGCGGCTCGCGCCGTCCGCGGCCGAATGGCTCAGATGGTTGATCAGTGCCGTCAGTACCTGGCCGAGCCCGTCGTGCAGCTCCAGCGCGATATTGCGCCGCTCTTCCTCCTGGACCCGCCACGAGGCCTTGGCCAGGCGGCGGAAACGAAACTCGCCGTCCGCAAGCTGGCGCACGAGGTCCTCGTTTTCGGCCGAGATGCGCCGCACGCGCTCGACGATTTCCGCGAGTGCCGTGCCGCTGTCGGTCGTGCGTTTGCTCGTGTTCATGTCCCTTCCCCGCGCGCGAGGATTTCGCGCACCAGCGGCAGCCCGGCGAACGCGGTGCGCTGTGCATCGTTCTGCTCGGCGAGCGCGTTCCGCACTTCGGTCGCGGCCCGCTGCCACAGCAGCGCCGCCTCGCCGCCGCGATCGGCGCGCTCGAGCAACCCGGCCAGCACGACGCTCACCCGCCAGGCCTCGTGATAGGCGGCGGCGCCTCGCTGCGGCTCCAGCGTATCGCGCAGTACATTCCCGGCCTGTTCGTCGCGGCCCGCAGCCGCCAATGCCGCACCGTAGGCCAGGCCGGCATCGTAGCGCAACAACGCGTGCCCGAGCGCCTGCGCATCGTCGTAGACCTCTCGCAGGCCCTGCAGTCGATCCGGTGCGGGACCGTCCGCACTGGCCGCGACGGCCAGTTGCGCCTGCAGTATGGCCAGCCGCTCGCCGCTGGCCTCGGCCTCGGCCAGCGCGCGACCGTAAAGGTCCGCTGCCGCTGCCTGCTCGCCGCGCGCGGCCTCGAGTTCGCCCGCGATGCGCAGGCCGAGCGAACGCCGCGCGCGATTGTCGTCCGCCGCCATCAGCCGGTTCGCCTGCTCGAGCGCGGCGCCGGCCGCATCGTACTGGCCACAGTCCAGCGCCAGCGACGCTGCGAGCAGGGTGTACTCCGCGAGACCCCGGTCGTCGCCGAGGTCGTCGAATGCCGAGCGCGCATCCGCCAGCGATTCCGCGGCAGCGGCGTAGCGTCCCTGCAGGTGTCGCGCGCGGCCGATGTAGCCCTCGGCGATGGCCTCCGCCTGCCGGTCACCGAGCTCGCGACTGATGCGCAGCGACTCGAGCAGCGCCTTCAGCGCATCGTCGTAGCGCCCGCGCGCGATCTCGAGGATGCCGCGCGACTGGCTCGCGAGCATGACCCCCTCGTCGTTGCCGGTCTCGCGGTAGCTCGCGAGCGACCGCTCGTTGAACACGGAGGCGTTGTCGTACTCGCCGAGCAACAGGTAGGCATAGCCGACGTTGTTGTAGCTTTCCGCGAGCGCCCTCTGGTCGCCGAGGTCGTCGCGCAGGCGCAGGGCGTCGCGGTAGTGCGCAAGCGCCGCCCTGAACTGTCCGCGCTGCTCCTCCAGATAGCCGAGCTCGTTGTCGAGATTCGCAACGGTCCAGCGATCCCCTATGTCGGCAAGCCGGTCGCGGGCCTGCTGCAGTCCGTCGCGCGCCTCGTGGTAGCGTCCCGCCTGCAGGTCGATGCGTGCGAGGTTGGCCAGCACGGCCGCCACTCCGCGCTCGTCGCCGATCTCCTCGCGCAGCGCGAGCGCCTCCCGGTAGCGGCGACTCGCAGCCTCGCTGTCGCCGAGCTGCGACCAGGCGATACCGAGCGCGTTGAGCACGTCGGCGCGACCCTGCGCATTACCCAGCCTGTTCTGCACCACCAGCGCCTTGACCAGGTAGTCGTCGATCGCCCGCCGCGAATCGCCGCCCAGGATGGCGAACTTGCCGAGCAGGTACCAGGCCTGCGGGTGGTTGGGGCTGTCCGCGACGAGGCGCTCCAGCACGGCCGCCGCTTCCTGCAGGCGACCGGCGTCGCCGTAGATCTCACCCAGCATGAGCTGCGCTTCGCCGTCGGCCGGATACTGCGCGAGCAGGTCCTCGAGCCGCTTTGCCGCAGCGTCGAGATCGCCGTCCAGCGCCGCCTGGCGTGCGCGAATCAGTGACGCGCCGCGGTCGCTGCGCTCGCCGAGTGCCGCAACGGCGGAGCGCGCGGCGGCAAGCGCGTCGCGGTCGCGGCCGGCCGCGGACAGCGCGGCGGCCAGCCGGTCCCAGGCGCGGGCAAAGTCCGGCGCCGCTGCCACGGCCTGGCGCAGCGGTTCTACCGCGGCGAGCGCATTGCCCCGCGTGAGCCGGTCCACGCCGTCGGCGTAGGCGACCAGCGCGGTCGATGGCACGGCGGGCTCGGCCGATGCAGCGGGAACAGACCCGGCATGCAGCGCCCCGCGCAACTCGTTGCCGAGTCCTTCGACCGCCGTGAACAGCTCGCCGACGTCGGCCAGTGCAACCTCGGCTACGTGCGCGGCCTCGCCGGAATCGGCGCGCAGCAGGCGTGCGTCGATCCGCAGCGCCGTGTCCGCCCGCGCCAGTCGGCCCGCGACCAGCCAGTCGGCGTCCAGCAGCTCCGCCAGCAACTTGCGGTCGGCGACCGACAGCGATGCCGGCGAGAGCTTGAGGTCCCGCAACGTCGATGCGACCCGCTCGCCGCTGACGACCTGCAGGCTCGCCGCGGCCGCGAGTCCGTCGCCGAGTTGCTCGGCGAGTACGGCCGACAGGCTGTCCAGCGTGCCGCCGGGATCCGTGACGCCGAACGGCAGGACGGCGACCGCCGTCACCTGTGCGGCGGACGATGCCGGCGCCGGCTCCCGCGTCAGCACGAACCAGGTCGAGACGGCGACCAGCAGCGCCAGTGATGCGGCGGCAAGGCCTGCGCGCGGCAGGCGCAGCCGGCGCGGGGCGCCGCCGGCACGCAGGTCCGCCGCGAGCGCGGCAGCATCGGCGTAACGCGCTGCGGGATCGATGGCGAGGCAGCGCTCGAGGATCCTGCGCACCGCCGGGCCGGCCCTGGCCGTGACCTGGCCGAGGTCGCGCGGCGCGGCGAGCGTGCGCTGCGCCAGTACTTCCTCGGCGGTCTCGCCCGCGAAGGGACGCTTGCCCTGCAGCATCTCGTACAGCAGCAGGCCCAGCGCGTAGATGTCCGTGCGCCCGTCGATCGGTTTGCCGAGCGCCTGCTCGGGCGAAAGGTAGTCGAGCGTGCCGACGATCTCGCCGGTGCGGGTCAGCCCGTCTTCCTGCAGCGAACGCGCGATGCCGAAGTCCGTCAGGCAGGCCCGGTCGGCCGCGATCAGCACGTTGGCGGGCTTCACGTCGCGGTGCACCACCTCGCCGCGGTGCGCCTCGGCGAGCGCGTCGGCGAGGTCGGCCGCAATCGCGAGTGCCCGGCGCGGCTCCAGCGGTCCGTCGGTTTCCAGCACCTGCTTGAGCGAGCGACCCGCAACGTAGTCCATCGAGATGAAATACAGCTCGCCGTCCTGCCCGATATCATGGATCCGGACGACGTTGCGATGGCTGATCTGTCGAGCCAGCACCAGCTCACGGCGGAAGCGTTCCAGGCGCTCTGCGCCGTCGCGACCGTCGGTGCGCAGGATCTTCAGCGCAACCTCGATGTCGAGAACTTCGTCCTGCGCCAGGTAGACCATGCCCATGCCGCCGACGCCGAGCAGGCGCACGATCCGGTAGCGGTCGGCAATGCGCGTGCCGTCCGGGAGGATCCGGCCGCGGCCGATTGCCGTTCTTGTGGCGTCCTCGCTCAACGGCCGGTGCCGGCGACCGCGACGCGGCTCGCCGGCACCCGCTCGAGCTGCGGGAGCAGCTCGTCGAGGCTCTTCAGCAGCGCCTCGTCGACGGGATTGTCGGGGTCGATTTCCGCGGGCAGCATCGCGCTCAGGTCCACGATGTCGTCACGCAGGCGCGACACGCCGATCACCATCGAGGCGTGCTGCGCGAGCGCGTCGAGTATCTCCAGGTCCAGTTCCGTAAACTGCTTGCCGGGTTCGCGGCTGTCAACGTATATCAGGCCCTGCATCTGCCGCGCGGCGTACAGTGGCAGGCAGATGCACGCGGAAATGCCGCCCGTGACGATGCTCGGCCGGTCGACCAGCAGCGTATCGCCGCGGACGTCGCTGCAGACTACGGCGCGTCGCTCGGCGAGGGCGCGACCGACGACCGTGCGGCTGCCATCGAAGGCCCGGTCGCCGACGACCTCGGCGGGTTCGCTGGCCAACGCTTCCGCCTCGGCGCCGAGCACGATGAAACCGCGCTCGGCGCCTGCGACCTCGACGCAGGACGTGACCACCTGCTGCAGCAGGCTGTCGAGCGTCGCATCCGGTCGCAGCGCACGGCTCAGGTGCACGGAGGTTGCCCAGCGCTCGGTCACCTGCCGCGCCGCTTCCTCGACCAGCTCGTCGCTGACTTCGTCGAAGCAGCCGAGCACGTCGCCGGCCTCGAACCACAGGCCGGGCGTCAGCGCGCAGCGCGCGACCTGCCGGCCGTTGACCAGCGTGCCGTTTTTGCTGCACAGGTCGATCAGTTCCCAGCCAGACGGCCCGGGCTCGAGGCGGGCATGGCGGCGTGACAGGCTGGCATCGTGCAGGGGGACGTCGCAGTCGGCATCGCGGCCGATCACGTAGGCCAGCGCGGGATCGAGCAGCAGCTGGCGGGCCGGGCGGTCCGGCGGGTACAAGGTGAGCCGGGCTGCCAAGGCTGTACCGCTGTGCTCAGGTGCTGTTCAGCGCCAGCGTGAGACTGAAGCGCAGCGTGCCGGCGGCGGCACGCAGGCGGCCCGCAATGTTGTCCAGCGTCGCCGCCGCACTCCAGACATCGGGAATGTCGCTGCCGTAGTCGTGCACGGCCTCCGCGAAGGCTTCGACGTAGCCGACGGTTGCCACCAGCGCGCCCCCGGCGTACGCGGTTTCCGCGGCCGCCAGCAGCCCCGACAGGTCGTTGTAGATATCGGCATCGAGATCGTTCGCGTAGCCGTCGAGCAGCGCGCGCAGGTCACCGAGCTTGTCGGCGCTCGCGGTCATCGGCGTGCGCGTCTCGGTGACGATCATGAACTCGGAGAAGTTGCCCTTGGTGCCTCCGCTGCGATAGCTGCCGGCTCCGTGGCTCGTGGTCACGTCCGTGAAGGCGCCGCCGAGCGGCGCGGAATACAGCCGCAGGGGCGAGGCCGCGACGAACTCGAGATCGTGGGTGTACAGCTCGACGTTGACCACGCCGCTGAAGGACAGCCCGCGCGCCGGGTCGGGCTCGATCTGCACGAGCATCGGGAACCCGAGCGGGATGCCGCTGGCGGCGGTACCCAGCCGCGCCAGCAGGGCGGCGTCGGTCGGGTCGACGGCGGCCGCGCTGATGTTCAGGCTGTCCGCGCTCAAGCCGACGACGTCCTCGAAGGCCACGGTCAGTTTCGCCGAGTAACCCCCGGCCACCTGCAGGTCCGCCGTCAGCACGTCCCCCTCGACGCTGACGTTCAGCGGCGCCTCGGCACGGACCGTCGCGGCCGCGAGCAAGAGTGCGCACAGCGCAGTGGAAAGTCGAAGCCTCATGCTGCACCACCCGGCCCTTTGCAGGCCTTGCCTCCCCATCGGACGGCACAAGATAACACAGGAAACTTACCGGTGTGCCTACCGGTTTCGCGGCAGCGGCGTCGCTACCAGCTGCGCGCCCAGCCGTCGATGAGCAGCTGGCCGGCGCGGCGCGCCTCGACCGCGGCCTCGCGGTTGCCCTCGCCGGCACTGACGATCGAGCCTTTCATCAGCATGTGCCAGGCACTGGCGAAAACCTCGGGCTTGACCAGCTTCGCCTGCTCCGCGAAGCCCTGCACCATGTCGCGGATGTTCGCGAGGTGATCGGCGGCCGCGGCGCGCACGATGCTGTTCTTTGGCGACTCCAGCAGCACGTTGACGAAGGAGCAGCCCTCGAAGTCGTCGCGACGGAACCACTCGTCGAAGGTGTCGAAGATCGCGAGCAACCGGCCGTCCGGCGTCGTGGCCCGCCGCCGGACCGCGGTCTCGAGCCAGCCTTGTGTCCACACCTGCTCGCGCTCCTGCAGGAATGCGAGCGCGAGTTCTTCCTTCGATTCGAAATTGTTGTAGAGGCTCGACTTGGCGCAGCCGGACTCGGCCACGATCGCGTCTATTCCGGTGGCGCCGATGCCGCGCTCCGCGAATAACTTGTATGCAGCTGCCAGTATGCGTTCGCGCACACTCGGCTGGTTTGCCAGTGCCTGGTCCACAATCGGATCTCCCTTGCCTTTGCGTACCGGACCGCCCCCCCGGCGGCTCTTCGGGCCAGCGTCTCTCGCAGGCGGTTTGTTATTGTTGCGACCCGCCGGAGCTCCGCGCTGACTGCGTGGTGGCGGCAGTTTACAACAATCGTTGAGGGAATTTCGGCCTATTTTCCCCGGGAAAAACGCCGTTTTCGTTTGTCATAAGACTCTCACAAACGGCGGCCGGCGACGCTCGGCACATACATCTGTTCAGATGAACCCAATGGAGTATTTCAGTCGTCGGAACTCAGTGACTTGAACGCGGCGAGTGCCCGCTCGCGGCTTCCCTTCAGGTCGACGATCGGCTTCGGGTAGTCGCGGCCCAGCTCGATGCCGGCCTCCTCGAGCACTTCCGCGGGCGCCTCCCAGGGCGCCTGCAGGTGCTTGTCGGGCAGCTTCGCGAGCTCTGGCAGGTAGCGACGGACGTACTCGCCGTCCGGGTCGAACTTCTTTCCCTGCAGCACCGGATTGAAGATGCGGAAATACGGCGCGGCGTCGGCGCCACTTCCGGCGACCCACTGCCAGCTCGCGCTGTTGTTGGCGAGGTCGGCGTCGACCAGCGTGTCCCAGAACCAGCGCTCGCCGTGGTGCCAGTGCAGCATCAGGTTCTTGACCAGGAATGAGCCCACGATCATGCGCACCCGGTTGTGCATGTAGCCGGTCTGCCAGAGCTCGCGCATGCCGGCGTCGACGATCGGGTAGCCGGTCTCGCCGCGCTGCCAGCAGTCGAGATCCTTCATGCTTTTCTTCCAGGGAAAGCGGTTGAATTTCTTCTGCAGGTTGTCGTCCGTGATCTCCGGCCAGTGGTACAGCAGGTTGTAGGAGAACTCTCGCCAGCCGAGCTCGCTCAGGAAGTGATCGACGTCCTTCTCGAGTTTTTTCTTGCGGGCCAGCGGCCGCGCGGCGTACCAGACCTGCTGCGGCGAGATCTCGCCGTGGTGCAGGTGCGGTGACAGCCGCGACACGTAGGCCTTGTCCGGCCGGTCGCGGCCTTCCTTGTAGTTCCCGATTCCCTCGTCCAGGAAGCGCTCCAGCCGTTGCCGCGCACCCTCCTCGCCGGGCTGCCATTCTTCGGCGAGCGACTCGTACCAGTCGAGCGACGGCATCAGTTCGAGCTCGTCGAGTTGCAGGCCGCCTTGCGCTTTGGCCAGGCGCAGGTCATCCGGCATCTCGACCAGCTCGCGCACGCCCGGTCCGTTCTCGAGGCAACCCTTGCGCCAGAAGGGCGTGTACACCTTGTAGGGCCCGCCGTCCTCCTTGCTGACGTGCATGGGCTCGAACAGCAGGGATCCGTTGTAGGTGTGCACCGGTACGCCCTCGTCCCTGAGCGCCTTCTTGAGCTTGCGGTCGCGGCGCACGCGCCACGGTTCGTAGCAGCGATTCCAGTACACCGCGTGCGCAGCGGATTCCTCGACCAGCGTCGGCAGGCAGTCATCAGCCTTGCCCCGCAGCAGCAGCAGGCGGCCGTCCAGGTCGTCGGCCAACGAGGCGAGGCTCTGGTGCAGCCACCAGCGGCTTGCCGCGCCCGGCGCCCAGTCGCCGGCGTTGTCGTCGTCGAGCACGTAGACCGCGAGCACGGGGCGGCCGCTCGCCGCCGCGGCTGCCAGCCCGGGGTTGTCGGCGAGCCGCAGATCCTGGCGAAACCAGAAGATGACCGGGGCGGCGTCGCTCACGAAAATTCATTGTGTTCGAGCATGCGAGGAGTATACGGGCCCGGCGGCCTGCCGCCGGCTGCGCGACGTAACCATTCGTAACACTGCGGCGTGGCCGCCGCCGCCCGCCCGGGACGATGCTAGCGCAGGCCCCCCTTCCGT
>ERZ869936.1031-NODE-1031-length-21755-cov-4.334931_pt1 | contig 21755 bp, 17 predicted proteins | sample MGYA00520876_ERZ869936 | MGnify/ENA primary metagenome ERZ869936 (study PRJEB32218, sample SAMN09650985) | biofilter metagenome | isolation source: enrty point of leading RO module | place: Saudi Arabia: Thuwal, RO plant located on Red Sea | collected 2016-02-17 ...
CAAGGTGCCGATCCACAGCGGCGGATTGAGCGGCGAGGATCTGGTGCGCTATCTGCGCCGCGGCGCGGTGCCGATCGTACTCATCAGCTCCTATCGCCTCTACGGCGAGAAGGCACCGCATTGGGTGGTGGTCACGGGCCACGACGATTCCTTCGTGTTCCTGCACGATCCTTTCGTCGCCAAAGACCCGCACCGCACTAAGGCGGACAGCATCAACGTGCCGGTCGGCCGGCGCGAATTCGATCAGATGTCGCGTTACGGCAGTGCCCGGCTGCGCGCGGCGATCATTCTGAAATCCAAACCCAGGCGGCGGAGCTAATGGCGGCACCAGTCATCATCGTACAGAAACCGGTCGATCAGACCTGGGCCGCTAATGTCGGCGCCGCGGTCACGGTACGCGACTACATCACCAGCCCGGACAAGTTCACGGCCAAGCACACCCGCGTCATCAACCTCAGCGACGAGTTCGACTATCTCGACCTCGGCTATTACGCCTCGCTGTTGGCGGAGGCGCGCGGCCATAACGTCATTCCGACCGTCGAGACGATTCTGGAGCTGTCGCGCAAGACCCTGTACCAGGACGCGCTGCCGGAACTGAACGCCATTCTGCGCAAGGACATCGACAAGCTCGCCAACGCGCCGATGGCCGGCTTCACGCTGACGATCTGTTTCGGCCAGGCCCACGATCACCGTTTCGCCGGCTTCGCGCGCAAGGTTTTCGACCGCTTTCGCTGCCCCTTGCTGTGCGTGCAGATCGCCATGGAGGAGCGTTGGGGCATCAAGTCGATCGAGCCGATCACGCCCGGCGAACTGAGCCCGCACGAGTTCGAGTTCTTCCTCGGCGCCTTGGAAAGCTATACCCGCGCCCATTGGCGCGCGCCCAAGGCCAAGACCCCGCCGCGCTACAGCCTGGCGATCCTGTACAACCCGCGCGAACACATGCCGCCGTCGAACAAGGAAGCCCTGAAGAAGTTCGTCGCCATGGGCCCGGCGCTCGGCCTCGGCGTCGAATTGATCGAGGCCAAGGATTACCTGCGGCTCGGCGAATACGACGCGCTGTTCATCCGCGAGACCACGGCGCTCGACAACCACACCTACCGTTTCGCCAAGAAGGCCCGGCGCGAGGGGCTGGTCGTGATCGACGATCCGATCTCGATCCTGCGCTGCACCAACAAGGTGTTCCTGGCCGAGCTGTTGGCGGCGAACAAGCTGCCGGCGCCCAAGACCGTGATCATCGACCGCCAGAACATGATCGACGCGGAAGCCGCGCTCGGCTACCCGATGGTCTTGAAAATCCCCGACGGCTCCTTCTCGCGCGGCGTGGTCAAGGCCGAGACGCGCGACGAAATGACGGAGCACGCGAAGAAGCTGTTCCAGCGCTCCGACGTCATCCTGGCGCAGCAGTTCATGTACACGGAGTTCGACTGGCGGGTTGGCGTGCTCAACCGCCAGCCGCTGTTCGTCTCGCAGTACTTCATGTCGCGTAAGCACTGGCAGGTGGTGAAGCACGGCAAGGAAGGCCGCTTCCAGGAAGGCGGCTTCAAGACGCTCGCGGTCGACCAGGCCCCGGCCGAGGTGGTCGAGGTCGCGCTCAAGGCCGCCGGGCTGATCGGCGACGGCCTCTACGGCGTCGACCTGAAACAGACCGAGGCCGGCATCTTCATCATCGAAATCAACGACAACCCGAACCTGGACCGCGGCGTCGAGGATACCGAACTCAAGGACGAACTCTACCGCACGGTCTTGAAGGATTTTGTCCGCCGCATCGAGGCGCGCTAATCTGCCCTCCGAAAACGCCCGGCCAAACCCGGCCAGGGCAGGTATGGGGTGGCATATGCATCGATGGATTCTGGCTGCGTCGGCACTGGCTTCGATGGTGCTGAGCGGCGCGGCGAACGCGGACGACCGGCACGTGGGTTACTATTACCCCGAGCCGCAGACCACCGAAGTCTTTCCATCGCGCGCCCAGACCCTGCCGGAGGCGAACCGGAGCTTGCGCGTCGCCTTCGTCACCGGCACCACGCAGCAGCAGTTCGACCGGCCCTATCCACCGCAGGTCGCGGTCTTCGCCAAGGGTGAGGAGGCCGAGAAGCTGATCATCGTCGCCCTGGTCGACGGGCGCGTCGATACGCTTTACCGGGCGCGAGCGATCTTCGCCAACATGACCGCGGCGGCGCGCCAGTTGCCGGCCTTCGCGCAGATGGGCGTGCAGGACACCTTCACCTTCTTCGACCTGGCCAAGCTGCTCGGCTTCAAGCAGATCACGATCAGCGACGGCCGCGATTTCGCCCACCAGGTGATGATCGAGTAGACATGCGCCTTCATCCTTCGACAGGCTCAGGATGAGGACGTTGCGGATTTATCCTCACACTGAGCTTGTCGAAGGGCGCGGATAAATCCATGACGCGGACTACTCTTGCGCAGAGGCGGGCAAAACGCGCGGGCGTTTGGCTCAGGTTCTCCGCGATCTGGTCCTTGCTCCTCATGCTCGCTGCGTGCGGGTCCGATCCTGAGCAGGTCCGCCTCTGCCGGTCCCTGATCGGCGCCTTCGAGCCGGAGGCGCGGGCGCTGCAAGCGCTGCCGCCTGAGGTGGCGCAGGCCGCGGGCTATGACGTCAAGATCGCCTTCACGGCGGGCGCGCCACGGGATGCATCAAGCACGCCGCGCGAGGGCTGGATCGCGTGCCGCTTCGCGGATGGTGGCGCGGGACGCCTGACGCTCGCCGCCGTCGCGACCGATCGTCAAGGCGCGCTCGACGCGGCGGCGCTGTTCTGGCTGGAGAAGTGGCGGGAGATCTACGCGCGCCAGGCGGTCGAGGCGCGCCATGCCGGGGACTACGCGTTCGACGCGGAGCGGCCGCGCGCCGACGACCCCATGTTAGGCGTTCTCTATTTCGCGCAGCAGACGATCAATGCCGCCGCACTCGGCGGCGTGTACGCGCTGCTCGCGCTCAGCTTCACGCTGGTCTACGGCCTGATCGGGCGAATCAACTTCGCCTTCGGCGAGTTCTACATGCTGGGTGCGGTCTTGAGCGGCGTCTGGCTGGCCGGCCTGGCGACGCTCGGCCTGGGCGGTTGGGCGGCGGCATTGGGCATCGTGCTGGCGCCCTGTCTCGGCGCCCTGGCGTTGGGTGGCTGGCTGACCGGAAGAGTCGTGTTTCAGCCTTTGCAAAGCGCGCGCGGCCACGCACCGATCATCGCCGCCATCGGCCTGTCGATCGCCCGGCAGGAAGGCGTGCGGCTGCTGCACGGCGCGCGCGACGTTTGGGTGCCGGTCGATCTCAGCGGGCGGATCGTTCTGGCGGCGACGCAGGGCTTCGACGTGGTCGCCAACTGGAAACAGATCGGCGTGGTCGCGCTTTGCGGCACGGTCGTGCTGTTGCTGCTCGCCGTGTTGCGCTGGAGCCGCTTCGGTCTTGTCTACCGGGCTTGCGCCGACGATGCCGGAGCCGCGGTTCTATTGGGTGTCGATTCGCGCCGCGTGCTGGCGCTGACCTTCGCGCTCGGCGGCGGGCTGGCCGGGCTCGCCGGCTTCGCGCTTTTGCAGTACTACGGCGTCGCGAATTTCTTCATGGGTTTCCTGCCCGGCTTCAAGGCGTTGACCGCCGCGATCCTGGGCGGCATCGGCTCGGTGCCCGGTGCGATTCTGGGCGGGGTCCTGATCGCGGTGCTGGAAATCTTTTGGGCCGGCTACCTGAGCGCCGACTATAAGGACGTCGCGGTGTTCGGCCTGCTCGCCCTGGTGCTGATCTTCCGGCCGAGCGGCCTGCTCGGCGTCGAGGCAGCGCGTATCGCGCAACCCGACCGGGCGTGAAAGACTCAGCCGCCGGTCACGCTCATGTGGCGGGCGACCGCGGGCTGCTGATGGCGGCGGTCGATGATGAAATCGTGGCCCTTGGGCTTGCGCGAGATGGCCTCGCGGATCGCGCCGTCGAGCAGGGCGTCGTCGTCGCTGGCGCGCAGTGGCGCGCGTAGGTCGGCCGCGTCTTCCTGGCCCAGGCACATATAGAGCGTGCCGGTGCAGGTCAGGCGCACGCGGTTACAGGATTCGCAGAAGTTGTGCGTCATCGGCGTGATGAAGCCGAGGCGTCCGCCGGTTTCGCGCACGCGGGCGTAACGCGCCGGGCCGCCGCTGTTGTAATCGATTTCGTCCAGGGTCCAGGACTTGCGCAAATTGCTGCGCAGGACGGAGAGCGGCAGGTACTGTTCGACCCGCGTCTCGCCGCCGATATCGCCCATGGGCATGACCTCGATGAAGGTCAGGTCGAAACCTTCCTCGCCGCACCAAGCGATCAGCTTGTCGAACTCGTCGTCGTTGACGCCCTTCAGCGCGACCGTGTTGATTTTGACCTTGAGGCCGGCGGCCTTGGCGGCTTCGAGCCCGGCCATGACCTTGTCGAACTTACCCCAGCGGGTGATCGCCGCGAACTTGTCGGGATTGAGTGTGTCGAGCGAGACGTTGATCCGGCGCATGCCGAGCTTGAAGAGGTCCTGCGCGAAACGCTCCAGCTGGCTGCCGTTGGTGGTCAGCGTCAGTTCCTCGAGCGCGCCCGATTGCAAATGGCGCGACAGGTTGCGGAACAGAGTCATGATGTCGCGGCGGACCAAAGGCTCGCCGCCTGTCATGCGCAGTTTCTTCACGCCCAAGCGCACGAAGGCGCTGCACACGCGGTCGAGTTCCTCGAGTGAGAGGATCTGCGCCTTGGGCAGGAAGGTCATGTCTTCCGACATGCAATAGACGCAGCGGAAGTCGCAGCGATCCGTCACCGAAACCCGCAGATAGCTGATCGCCCGGCCACACGGGTCGATCATTGGCGACATGACTGACTCCCCAAGCGGTCTCTTTTCGAGACCATTTATGCATCCTTGCTTAAATACTATAGGGATCCTTCGCGGCGGTTTCACCCCCTGTGTTTTTGCGGGTTTCTCGGCAGTCCGGGCGCACTTGGCAAGTTTCGGGGGCCGGGCTAGCTTGGCGGCCATGGAGACCAAGGAAACCGCACCGAAATCTGCCGTCAGCGCCCTCGACCGGCCGATTGCGCGAGTTGCCGCCATAGGCGTTTTCCTGTGCGTTGCCACGGCCTTGGCCTTCATCCATCGCGAGGATTTGATGCCGGGTTCGAGCGTTGCCGCACCGGCGGCGGACGATCCGGCCGCCTTGTGCCTGGCCGCGCGGGCCAAGGATATCGACAAGATGCAAGCCGACGGCGTGATCGACGCCGCCCAGGCGACCTTGTTCAAGAGCCGGGCCGAGGCCCTGTGCCAGGCCCAGGAAGGCCAGGGTCAACAAATTCCGGGCGGGCCACCCAAGCTGCCGGGCAGCTAAGAGCCGTTCACGTAAGTCACACAGAACGCCGATGCCGAAGCGGCGAAGGCACGGCAGCCGGCGCCGTGCAGTTCCGCGTGCCCGCCATAGCCCCAGAGCGCGCCGACCGGCGTCACGCCGGTCTCCAGGGCGCCGAGCACGTCGTAGTGGCGGTCGCCGAGCATGACCATCCGCGCGGGCTCCAAACCGGCGCCTTCGAGGGCACGGCGGATCAGAGGCGTCTTGGTGCCGAATTCCTTCAGGTCCGGGCCGATGACGCCACCGACCAAATCGCCGAGTTCCAGAATCTCGACCACGCGCTCGGCATAGGTTTGCGGCTTGGTGGTCACGATCCAGGCCGGGCGCCCCGAGGCGCGGATCGCGCTCAGCATGTCGCGCACGCCGTCGTAGAGCCTGTTCACGTAGATGCCTTCGCGTTCGTAGGCTTCGCGATAGGCGGCGATGCCGCGCGCGATTTCCGACTCGTCGAAGCCAGCATTGAAGGCTCTCAGGACTTCCGGGATCGGCGCGCCGACCTGACTGCGGAGGTCCTCGTCGCTCAGGCCCATCATGCCGAGCGATTCGAGCGCGATGCGATAGCACTGCACGATGCCGGCTTGCGAATCGGTCAGCGTGCCGTCGAGGTCGAACAAAAAACCTTGCATGAGTGTTAGCGCCGCGCGCTTACAGCTCAACCCGGCGCACGCCGGTCACGCCGCGGCCGTTGCTTTCGGCCTCCACGCGCTTGACCACATCGGCGAGGGGCTCGATCGAGGTCAGCATGGTTCCGGCGTTGGCATGGATGACCTCGGTTTCGTTGAGCGCGATCGCGCAGTGGCCGGGGAAATACACCAGGTCGCCGCGTTGCAGCCGCGTTTGGCCGGCTTGCCAGTTCAGGTCGCGGCCGATGCTGGTCGCCTGCACGCCGCTGTCGCGGGCGCAAGGCACGCCGGCGCGCGCCAAGGCGAGTTGCAGCAAGGCCGAGCAATCGATCCCCAGACTCGAACGTCCGCCCCAAAGATACGGCACGCCCAGGAACAGGTGCGCGGTCGCGACGAAATCGGGCGCGGTCTCGCCCGCCTCCGCCAGGTGCGCGGCGTAGACGTAGCCGCCGCCACCGCCGGGCAAGGCGATCTCGCTGAAGCGCGCCTTGGTGCCGCGCACGCAAAGCGGCGACATGAAGCTGACCACGTCGAGCGGCGGCGCCTTCAGATCGGCCTCGGGATAGACGAAGCTGCGCAAGACCTTGAGATAGTGGTCGGGATCCTGCGCCGGCGCTTGGTCGCTGAGGCAAGCGGCCTCGACATAGCCGACGTAATCGTCGGTTTCGTTCTGCACCCAGGCCCAGCCATTGGCGACATCGAAGACCGTGACCGCCTCGCCGAACAGAAGCTGGGTGTCGAGCGGCGCGCTCGCCTCCGGCCGGCGGCGCAGGTCGGCCACGCTGCGCGCCACCACGGCCGGGCGGCCTTCGACGAATCGGGACGCCTCGACCTGGCCGCGCAGGTTGCTGGCCGCGAGGTCGGGACGAAAGGCGTTCAGGCGGGGGTTGAGGGCATTCACGGGCGGGCTGCCGAAAAGGCGGGAACTGGAAGGGAGCCTATCGGCCCCGGTCTTCCGGAATCCTTAACCCCGCGACGCTTAGGAGAAAAGATGCAAATCGCGGCCATGGCCGCGCCGCCGGCTTGGCCGTAGGATGACCGGGCCCGAAACCCCATCTTAGACTTATGCTGAACCTCAGCCGCGCCCAGTACCTGGACCTGCCCCGCGACATGACGCCGCGCCTAATGGTCGTCATCGACACCGAGGAGGAGTTCGACTGGTCCAAGCCCCTGGCTCGCGAGAACACCGCGGTCTCCGCGATCCGGGCGCAGGACCCGGCGCAGGACATCTTCGCCCGGCACGGCATGGTGCCAACCTACGTGATCGACTACCCGATCGCGGCCAGCGATGCGGGGCAGGCGGTGCTGGGCGCCTACCGGCGCGCCGGGGCCTGCATGATCGGCGCCCACCTGCACCCCTGGGTCAGCCCGCCGCACGAAGAGGCGGTCAATCCGCACAACTCCTACGCCGGCAACCTGCCCGAGGCCCTGGAGCGGGCCAAGCTGACCGAACTGACCGAGACCATCGAGGCCAATTTCGGGACCCGGCCGCAGGTCTTCCGGGCCGGGCGCTGGGGCCTGGGGCCGAACACCTGGGGCATCCTCTCCGACCTCGGCTATCTGGTCGACACCAGCGTCGTGCCGCATACGGATTTCGGGGCCGACGGCGGCCCCAGCTACTACGGCTTCGACAACCGGCCGTTCTGGACTGAGGCGCCGGGCGGCCTGCTGGAGATTCCGCAGAGCGCCGGTTTCGCCGGGGTATTGGCGTCCCAGGGGCCGGGCCTGTTTCCGCGGCTCATCACGCCGATCGGCATGCGCCTGCGCGGGCCCGGCTTTGCGGCCCGCTTGCGGCTTCTGGAGCGAATTCGCCTGACCCCGGAGGGCATGGACCTGGCGGCCCTGCGGCGCCTGACGGAAGCCTTGATCGGGCAGGGGGTGCGTATCTTCACCCTGACCTATCACAGCCCGACCCTCCAGCCCGGCGGCACCCCCTACGTGCGGGACCAGGCCGATCTGAAGGGCTTCCTGGCCAGGCTGGACGGCTATCTGGCCTATTTCATGGGGACCCTGGGCGGCCGGCCGGAGACGCCTCTGCAGCTCCACCGGGACTGCTTCAGCACGTCGTCCGCAGCCGCCGCGATCTAGGCCGATCGGGCCCAAGATTCCGGCGATTGAGATGTGGTTGTAAAGGAATCCGGCAGCATTTTTTCTAGTGGAGGCGCCTTTTTTAGGAGGGTATTGCGCCTAGCCTGGAATTGCCTGGTTTTCTCTTTTGAGTGTCAGGATTCGTTACACTCTTTTAGCCGCTGATTGCGTGAAATTTGTCATCTAACACATTGAATTATATACATTAACTATTTAAAAGTAAAAATTGGCACTGTCACAAAACATTACACTCCTTGTTCAGCCTCCAAACCGAAAATTTATAAGCAGTTGAGCTATATAGCGTTTGCGGGCTGGCATGCGCCTTGCTTCGTATTGAGCGTAAGAGTCGTTCTTGCGCGCGATTTCGGTTTGCGGACCGAGCGGGGGTAACCAGGTAGGGATAGGAGCATGTATATGTTGCGGGTAAAGTTTCTTAAGGCGGTCAATCTCGGCGCGGCTGCGCTGATCGCGGCGAGCGCTGCGGTTCTCGGCCAGGCATCGGATGCGAATGCCGCTCTCGCGCTGCGGATCAGCGACGGGATTAACACCAACACAGTGACCGACGCCGGCAACACCGGTTTCGTAAACTTCTCGGGCGCGTTGGGCGCTTGGGGCATCAACGTCACCACAGGTCTGGGCGGGCCGGTTCTGTCGGCGCCATTCCCGCATCTGGATTTGAACTCGGTCAACGTGACCACGCCCAATAGCGGCGGCAGCCTGACCATCATGCTGACGGACACGGATTTCAATTTCGGCGGTTCGGTCGCGGCCTTCGTCACCAACTTGGGTGGCACGACCAATGGAACCCTGAGCTTCCAGGTCTATGTCAACAACGACAACACCGCGTTCTCGACCGCCGGTACCAAGGTCGCCGATTTCGGTCCCTTAGGGTCGGGCGCCTTCTCGGCATCGTCTGGCGGTTTCGCGCCGATCACCGGGCCGTACTCGGTCACTTTGGTCGCGACCTTCGCTAACTCCAGGGCCGGTCAAGTCACCAGTTTCGACGGCGAGTTCCAGATCCCGGAGCCTGAGGCCCTGGCCATGTTCGGCATCGGCCTTTTGGGCATGGGCGGCTTGATCGCCCGCCGCCGCCGCAAGGCCGCGAACTAAGCAACCCAAGCCGGGCGGCGCGACGTCGCTGGGCTTTCGCAAGAACAACGGAAAAGGGGGCCATGATGGCCCCCTTTTCTTATGTCTTGTTCGCTCGAGCGATCAGCCCTCTTCGAGCTTCTTGAGGAGCTCCTTGGCCGCCTGCAGTTCATCGAAGGGCTGGTTGCTGGCCAGGGCCTTGCGCAGGACGTCGCGGGCCTTTTGCCTTTCGCCGCTACGTTCCAGCGCCATGGCGAAGTGATAGGCGATTTCGGCATTGCCCGGCGCGGCATTCGACGCATCGCCTAAGAGGCGCAGGGCGCGCGCCGTCTCGCCGCGCTCCAGCATCACCAAGCCAAGGGTGTCGTCGATCGCCGGGTTTTTGCCGGCCAGGTTCTTGGCGGCCTGGGCGTGTTTGGCCGCAGCGTCGAGGTCGCCCAGGCGCAACTGAACCATGGCTAGGTTGTTGAGGGCGACGAGATCGTTCGGTGCCGTGTCGAGAACCTTCGTGAATTGCGTCTTGGCGTCTTCCAGCCGCGTCGCGCGGACGTAGTGCACGCCCAGAGCCAGGCGGACATCGTTGTCGGTCGGGTTTTGATCGAGCCAGGTCTCAAGCGTTTTGGCCGCGCCGCCGCCGTCGCCGGCACGGTCCATCGCGATCGACAGGCGGATCGTGCGATTGCCGTTCGGCGCAAGTTTGTGTGCGGCTTCATAGGCCTTGATCGCGTCGCCATAGCGGCCATCGCGAATCGCCAAGTTGCCGATCAAGTCCTGGACCGCCGGTTGCGAGGGTGCATCCGCGACCAGATCCTTGAGCATAGCCTTTGCTTTGTCGAACTCGCCCTTCTGCATGGCGATGTTGGTTTGCTCGATGCGTCCGCCGATATGGCCTGCCTGAAGATCGACGACCCGGCGCACGCGCTGCTCATAGGCCGCTTGGTTGCCTGCCCCGCGATAGGCCAGGGCGAGGTAGAGATGCGAGTCGGCGGAATTCGGCATAGCGGCGGCGAGCGGCTCCAGCGTCAGGATCGCATCGGCGAAATTCCCGTTGGCGAGCTGAGCCCGGCCGACGACTTCCCGCAGGGCCAGGTTGTCCGGGTTCGGTCCCAGGTAATTGCGCGTGACGGCCAGTGCGTTGGCGGGACGGCCCTCCGACAAATGAACGCGGCCGAGCAGCACGCGCGTACCGATCTCATCCGGCGCCTTGTCGACCGCTTCTTGCAGCCAACTCACGGCCTGGCCAAGATTGCCATCGCGTTCCTCGATCGCGGTCAGCACTTGCAGGGCGTTGACGTTTGTCGGGTTTTGCTTGAGAACCTCGTGCGTGACCTCGCGCGCGCGTGCCAGGTTTCCACTCTGCAATTCGATCAGAGCAAGATTGGTGCCGGCATCCGGGGCCCCGGGGCGCAACTTGAGCGCATCGTTGAACGCGGCGCGGGCCAGGTCGGTCTCGCCCCGCGCGGTGTGAACGATGCCTAATAGGGTTGCGCCGGCGGCCTGTTCCGGCGCCTTGTTGCGCAGGCGTTGGGCTGCCTCGAGCGCCTCGTCGAAGGCGCGCGCCTGGACATGGGCAAGCGCGATTCCGGCCAAGGCCCGGTCCACGTCAGGATTTTGAGTAAGGGCTTGCTCAAGGTCCTTGATCGCCTGTGCGGTGTCGCCGGTCTGCAGGGAAAGCGCGCCAAGTTGCGCGAAGGCTTCGCCGCTCTCCGGGCGTAGCTTCGCGACTTGTTGCAGGGCTTTACGCGCAGCGACTGTGTCCCCGGTATTCACCGCCGCCGAGCCGATCATGGCCAGCAGTTCGGCATCGTCGACTGATTTATCGGCCAGCGGCTGCAGCACCTGCAGCGCTTCCTGCGATTTGCCGAGACGCAGCAAGGTCGCACCCAAGATTCGCCGGCCGCGGTCATCGCCTGGGAATTGACTCATGTAAGGGCGCAACAGGGCCAGCGCCTGTTCGTTGGCATTGAGCGCGAAGTTTGCCGCCCCGGTCAGCAACAGCGCCGGGCCGTTGGCTGGCTGAGCGGAGAGTACGAGCGTCCCGTAGTTCTTGGCGCCGGTGAAATCCTGCAATTGGTAGGCGGCGAGGCCGCGGAAGTAGTTCGCTTCCGGGTTCTCCGGTTGGACGGCGAGCACCTTGTCCAGGTTCGCGATCGCCGGTTCGAGCTTTTCCGCCGCGATTTGGGCATAGGCCAGACGCCAGCAGTCGTTCATCACCCCCGGTTCGCCGTCGACGATTTTATGCAGGTGCTCCTCCGCATCCTCGAAGCGGTTCTGCGCAAGACGCAACTCGGCATTGACCTCTTGAGCGGGCAGACTTTCAGGGTCGATGGCGAGCGCTTCGGCGGCGATCTTCTCGCCGTCATCGAGACGTCCCTGGGCGATGACGACGCTACCCAAACCCGAAACCGCCCGGACGTTCTTTGGCGACCGCGCGACGGCGGCACGGAAGAATTCCTCCGATTTGGTGAAGGCGCCGAGCGCGGCATGCGCGCTGCCGCGCAGGATATCCGGCGTGGCGGGATCGGTGTCGCTTTCCGGACCGGCGTTGTCCAAGACGGCAAGCGCTTCGCGCGGGCGGCGTATCTGCAGCAAGGCACGGGCCAAATGCACGGCGGTCCGCGACTTCTGAATGCCGAGTTCCTCGGCCCGGACCAGTTCTTTTTCGGCACTGGTACCATTGCCGGTCTCGGCGTAGATGCGGCCCAGGAGCAAACGGGCCTCGCCGTTGGCGGGGTCTTGCTGCAGGGCGTTCTTGAGTTCGATCACGCTGGCGCGCAACTCGCCGGCTTGGTAGTGGCTGTTGGCGCGGGTGAGATACTCTTCGGGGCTAAGCTGTCCTGAATCGTCGCAGGCCGCCAAGCCCAAGGTCGCGGCCATCAAAACCGCCCGCATCATCGCGGTGCGACCTGGGCGTGACGCAGTCATGTTTCTTGCCATTGGTTTCCCGTTACAGATTGCCTGCCGGACGCTGAGTGACACCGCTGAGCCCATTCGCCGCCGGGCAGGAAACAGCGGAGCCTATAGAGGCGGCTCGGTTACATCAATCTATTGGCATGCCATATTCGGGGCTCGCGGCGGCAGCGGCCGGCCCCGGATTGGACGTTGCCAATCCATATTAGCTCCTACAAATTTGACAAAGCGGAATGGAAGACGCAATCCACATACGAGGGGTCCCCGCGGTGGCGGCTAACGGCTGATAGCCATCCAAATACATGTGCATGAGTAACTCTTGAAATATATAGTTCAATGATGCTTGGCAGCACCTGAATGAATTACATAACTTTCACTACAAGTTAGTTAAGTTGACGGTCCATAAAACGGCAGGGTACTAATAATATTTCTTGTCATGCTGGCTATTACCCGGATTTCAGACCAGTAGGGTGTCGGTGACCGATCATATTGTAAGCATACCTATTTTTGTTGGCGCCCTAATCGACCCCTCCGACGGGATCGCGCTGGGGCCTGCGCAAACGCCGACGCTCGGCAATGTCAGCTTCGCCATCGGCGCCATCGCCTTCTTGGCCTTGGCTCTCGCCCTGGCCTATCGGGCGCGCCAGGCGATCGCCGTGTTCGCTCTGGCGGCGGTCATCTCCAGCGCCGTTTGGGCCATTGCTTCCACGCTTTACTATCTGGACCTGCCGATACAGCCACGCGCAGTCGCGGCCCTTGAGGTCTTGCGAAGCGTTTGCTGGATCGCCCTGCTGCTCAGCCTGCCGCTCCGCGATGCCGCGTTGGCGCGGATCGTGCGGCTGCCGATCATTCCGGTTGCTCTCGGCGTCGCCGCGCTAGCCTTGGGTTTGGCCTCCGTGCCGCTTTGGGTTCCCGCAGCGACCACGGCCAACGGCTTGGTGGTGAAGCCCATCCTGGGATTGGCGGTGGCGGTCGCCGGCTTGCTGGCAACGGAAACGCTCTATCGCAGCACGGTGCCGGCGGGGCGTTGCCAGATCGAGTGCCTGTGCATTCCGGCGGGTCTGATGTTCGCCTACGACCTGTGCCTTTACGCCGACGCTTCTCTGTTCAAAACGATCGACCCTGCCTTGCAGGAAGCGCGCGGCGCGGTCCAGGCCCTCTGCGCGCCTTTGGCTGGGGTGGCGGCTGCACGTGCGGATATCTGGAGCACCAGGCTGATGATCTCGCGCGGCGTGGCCATGGGCGCCACGACCCTGATCGCCAGCGGCCTATACCTCCTGTTGGCCGCGATCGCCGGTTTCTGGCTCGGCAAGGCCGGCGGCGAGCGCGGCGATGTCATACAGATCGTGTTTCTGGCCGGCGCCTTCGCGGTTCTCGCCGCCACGCTGTTTTCCGGCGCCTACTGGGCGCATGTGCGCAACTTCGTCAATCGGCATTTCTTCCGGCACAAGTACGATTGGCGCGAGGAGTGGCTGCGCTTCATGAACACCCTGGCCCGCGCGCAGGACGCGTCCTTGGGCGAGCGCTGCATCAAGGCGATCGCGGATATTGTCGATAGTCCTGGCGGCGCCATGATCCTGATGGAAGAGGGGCCGGGGCCACAGACCGTGAGCTGGAACTTCGGGCCGCCCAATCTGCCGCGCCAGGCGGCGCGGCGTTTCGGCGCCACGCTGCGCGAAACGCAGCCGGTCATCGATCTGGAGCAGATCCGGCGCGGCCAGGAATCGTCGGCCGGTGTGGACGTGCCGGTGGAACTGCTGGCCAACGAACGGTGCTGGCTCATTGTCCCACTCTGGCATCGGCGTCTGATCGGTTTGGTTCTCCTGGCGCCGCCCCGCGCCCCACGCGGGCTGGACTGGGAAGATTACGATCTGCTTGGCATCGTCGGCCGCCAGGTTGCCAGCTACCTGGCCGAGCAACGGGCACAGGAGGCGCTGGAGGAAGCGCGCGAATTCGAAATCTTCAATCGACGCTTCGCCTTCGTTCTGCACGATGTGAAGAACCTGGTCAGCCAGCTATCGGTCTTGGGCTCGAACTTCGAAAAGCATGGGCACCGGAAGGAGTTTCGCAGCGACGCGGTCGCCAGCTTGAAGGATGCCGCCTCGACGATGAACCGGCTCATGGAGCGGATCGGCGCTTTCCGCGGTCAGGAAGTGCCCAGCGCGGCGCTCCCGCTGGAGCCGATCGTCCGGCGTGTCGTCGCCGGCCGTCAGGACGGCCCCCGGCTGGCGGTCGAATGCGATGGCGCGGAGGTCCGCGTGCTCTGCGATTCCGACCGCCTCGAAGCCCTGCTCGCGCATCTGGTGGCCAATGCTGTCGAGGCCGTCGGCGAAGGCGGTGCCGTGACCGTCAAGCTGCACTGCAACGGGCGCTTCGCCGTGATCGATGTGACCGACAACGGCCCAGGCATGGCCCGCGAATTCGTGGAACGCGAGCTCTTCAAGCCGTTTCATTCAACGAAGAAACGTGGCATGGGCATCGGTGTCTACCAATGCCGGGAGTATGCCCGAGAGATGGGCGGCGATTTGGAGGCGATCAGCGAGCTGGGGAAGGGCACGACCATGCGTGTGACCTTGCCGGTTGAAAATAGAGCCCAAGGGTAAATTGGGCTAAACAGGGTTCGGGAGGGACACGGCAAAGGTATGGCAAGCAAGAACGCGCCCGCAGATCGCAAGATCATGATCGTGGAGGACGATCCAGGACTACAGCGTCAGCTGCGCTGGGCTTTCGAGGATTACGAAGTCCTAACGGCGTCGAACCGGGAAGCCGCGCTCGGCCTCGCCGAACGGGAGCGGCCGCCGGTCGTCTTGCTGGACCTTGGCCTGCCGCCGGATGCCGACGGTCCTAGCGAGGGTCTGGCCACCCTGCGCGGCATACTCGACCTCCTGCCCGACACCAAGGTCATCATGATGACGGGGCAAGCCGATCGCAGCTATGCGGTCCAAGCGGTCGCGAGCGGCGCCTACGATTTCTATCAGAAGCCGGTCGATGCCGACATTCTCAGCCTCATCGTCACGCGCGCCCATGGGTTGTGGATGCTGGAGGACGAGAATCGGAAATTGGCGAAGCAGGGCAGCCAGCAGAGCTTCCCCGAATTCCTGACCGCACATGCGCCCTTGCAGGAAACCCTGGATCGCGTGCGCGACATTGCCGATAGCGATATCGCCGTTCTGATCACGGGCGAGAGCGGGACCGGAAAAGAGCTGGTGGCAAAGGGCGTGCACGATCTGAGCCGGCGCGCGCGCGGCCCCTTCATCGCCATCAACTGCGCGGCGATCCCCGACCATCTTCTCGAGAGCGAGCTGTTCGGGCACGAGAAAGGCGCCTTCACGGGCGCGGTCAAGACCACCGAAGGCAAGGTCGAACAGGCGAGCGGCGGCACGCTGTTTCTGGATGAAATCGGCGATCTCAGCCTCACCCTTCAAGCCAAGCTGCTGCGCTTCCTTCAGGAGAAAGTGATCGAGCGGGTCGGTGGACGGCGCCTGATCGAAGTCAACGTGCGGGTCATATCCGCGACCAACAGAAATCTCGGCGACGCAATCAAGTCAGGCGTGTTCCGGGAAGATCTGTATTACAGGCTGAGCGAATATTCGGTCGAGCTGCCGCCTTTGCGCGCGCGCGGCGACGATGCCGTCGTGATCGCCAACGAGTTGCTGCTGAAGCTGGCCCAGGAATACAAGCGCCCGGTCCGCGGCTTCGCCAACGACGCCGTGGCGGCCATTGCATCGTATCCTTGGCCGGGCAACGTGCGCGAGCTCGTGAACCGGATCAAGCGGGCGGTTGTCACCGCGCGCGGCCGCAAGGTCTCGGCCGTGGATTTGGACTTGGCCGCGCCGGGCGGCGAGCCTAAGCGCGAAACCTTGCAGGAAGCGCGCGACCGCGCCGAGAAGGCGGCGATCGAGAACGCGATCGCCCATGCGGGGGGCAATATTTCGACGGCGGCGAAACTGCTGAAGGTCAGCCGGCCCAAGCTCTACAATCTTCTGCGCCGCCATAGCATCGAAACCTGACGTCGTGCGGCGCTCATCATTAACGATCGGTTAATTGATTGGTCTGACACTTTGCTATGCCCGTGACCTTGGGCACGGCAAGGAGGGTGTCATGACTGATGCGATAGGCACACCCAAAAAGGAGCCGCGGGAGGAGACCCTGGACGCTCCGAGGACACGATTGGCCGGTGGCGATTGGAGCCCGCGCGGTGCGATCATGTTCTGGCTATTGGCCAGCGGTCTGGTCTGGGTCGCCTTGGCCGTTTCGGCCGAATGGGTAAGCTGAGTTGCTGTGCGACATGGGGCCTTGGTAGGCGCGGGTAGGGATCGAACCTCCGACCTCTGCCATGTAATAGCAGTGCTCTGCCACTGAGCTACGCGCCTAGAAAGGCTAACCGGCTTGCGCCGGATGCCGTAAGGCTGGGTCTACACGACCCACCCTCCAAGAACAATGAACCCGCGGTTTTTCGACTAAGGGCACAATTGCACGCTGGGCCAAGCCCAGGCGTAGCGGGCATACCTTGGCCTACAGAAGGCCCAGGCTGCCGCCCTTGTACCACTTGTCGATCAAGACGAATACGATGCCATAGCTCATGGCAGTCGAGAGGATCAAGAATCCAAGCGCCAAAGCGCCACGAAACCTCTTGCGTTGGCTCCCCGCGCTCCCCGTTACTGGGGTTGCGCTGGACAGATCTTGCATCATCTATATCTCCCCGCAGAGGGGCGGTGGGGTTGAGGTCTGCGCCTCATTCCCAATCGTCCTCTGGTCTTTTGCCTAACCTAGCGACCGGGCGTTTCCCGGTCTTCTTACCTACCGTTAAGAGAAAGCTAACATGGCGGGGGACGTATTGCTAGTGATAATTTGTTAATCTTTCGAGACGTTTACTTGATTTATAGTTTACCAGAGACTAATCCAAGGATCGAGGCCAAGTTGAGCATAAGTGCTTGTTTTCATTTGGCGGGATTCTTGGTTTATTGGACCGGCCCATGTCTTGGGGTTATGGAGCCAAACCCAGCCTTAATGCGTGGGCCTTCGGGCTGATTGGCGGGGCAGGTTTAGCGCGCCGGGCTGGCCCGGAAACTTGGCCAAGCCCAGTGAAGCGGCGCGGCCGATATGCTATCCCCAGGCTGGCTTGTGGTGCCGCCCCGCACCGGAGCTTAACGATTTTGCCGCAGCATGCGCGCGTCATCACAGGGAATATTTCCGGTGTGCGGGATAGCGGGACTCTTCGATAGCAAGGGCGAGGCGGCAATCGATCCGGCGCTGTTGCGGCGCATGACCGACACGCAAAGCCACCGGGGGCCCGACGATTCCGGGTTCTTCACCGCGCCCGGCATCGGTCTCGGCCATCGCAGGCTTTCGATCATCGACTTGTCCGGCGGGCATCAGCCGCTGTTCAACGAGGACCATTCGGTGGTCGTCGTCTACAACGGCGAAATCTACAACTTCCAAGATCTCGCCAAGGAACTAAGCGCGGCGGGCCACGTCTTTCGGACGCACTGCGATACCGAGGTCGTCGTTCACGCCTGGGAAGAATGGGGCGTGGATTGCGTGCGCCGCTTTCGCGGCATGTTCGCCTTCGCGCTGTGGGACGCCAACAAACAGACTCTGTTCCTGGCGCGCGACCGGCTGGGCATTAAGCCGCTGTATTATGCGTACCTGCCGAACGGGACCCTGATCTTCGGGTCGGAGATGAAGGCGCTGCTCGAGCATCCCGGCCTGACACGGCGCATCGATCCCGACGCGGTCGAAGACTATTTCGCCTATGGCTACGTGCCCGACCCCAAAACGATTTATGCCGATGTCGCCAAGCTGGCCCCCGGGCACGTCCTGTGCCTGCGCCGTGGCGAGACCCGGCCGGCACCCAAAGCCTACTGGGACATCAGCTTCGAAGCCGGGCGCCACACCTTGAGCGAAGGGGAACTCGGCGAAGCCCTGATCGAGCAGTTGCGCGAGGCGGTGCGCCTGCGCCTGATCGCGGAGGTGCCGCTTGGCGCCTTCCTGTCCGGCGGCGTCGATTCAAGTGCCGTGGTCGCGTTGATGGCCGGTCTGTCCGAGGATCCGGTCAACACCTGTTCCATTGGCTTCAAGCAGGCCGACTACGACGAATCGCGCTACGCTCAACAGGTTGCCGACCTCTACAAGACACGGCATCGCAACGAGATCGTCGACGCCGACGCCTTCGATCTGCTCGACCGGCTCGCCGAGATGTACGACGAACCCTTCGCGGACAGCTCCGCGATCCCGACCTTTCAGGTCTCCGCGCTGGCGCGCAAGCACGTGACCGTGGCGCTGTCGGGCGATGGCGGGGACGAACTCTTCGCCGGCTATCGCCGGCATCGCTGGCACCACTACGAGGAACAGCTGCGCGGCCGCATGCCCGCCGCGCTGCGGGCGCCACTGTTCGGAACCCTGGGACGCCTCTACCCAAAGCTGGATTGGGCGCCGAAACCGCTCAGGGCCAAGACCACGTTCCAGGCGCTGGCGCGGGATTCGGCGGACGCGTATTTCCACAGCGTGTCGGTCATGTCGGACGAACTGCGCCGGAAACTGTTTTCCTCGCGCATGAGCGCCGATCTGCAAGGCTACCAAGCCAGTCAAACGATGCGCGACGTCATGGCGAAGGCGCCCAGCGATCATCACCTGGAGCATATCCAATACGCCGATTTCAAAATGTATCTGCCAGCCGATATCCTGACCAAGGTCGATCGCGCCAGCATGGCGAACTCCCTGGAAGTGCGGGTGCCGATCCTCGATCACGTTTTCATCGAGTGGGCCGCGCGCATACCCACCGAGCTCAAAATCAGGGGCCAGGAAGGCAAGTACATCTTCAAGAAGGCACTGGAAGGCCGCGTGCCGGACGATGTTCTGTACCGGCCGAAAATGGGCTTCTCGATTCCGCTGGCGAACTGGTTCCGCGGTCCCCTGCGGCAGCGCGTGCGCGATGCCTTGACCGGGCCGGTGCTCGCGGACAGCGGGCTGTTCGATACCGGTTTCGTGGCGCACATGGTCGAGCGGCACCAGTCGGGGGTCTCGGACTACAGCACGCCGATCTGGTCGCTGCTCATGTTCGAATCGTTTCTGCGCCAGGTCCATGGCGGTGCCGCGCGACAGGCACCCAGCCGAACGCTGGCTGGCGCGCCGGCGTGAGTTTGCCTTACCGGGTCTGGGTACGGCTCATAATCTCGTTGAACAAGGCGATCTGGCCGTCGGTGGTTTCCTGCCAGTCGAAGCCTTCGGCGTAGGCGCGGGTCGCCGCGCGCGCCGGCGGATCGGCCAGAATAGCCCGCACGGTTTCGGCGATGGCCTCTGGCGTGCGCGTCGGGATCAGGCGTCCGGCGCGCGCCTCGGTCACCACTTCCGGATTGCCCCAGATATCGGTTGCCGCGACCGGCGTGCCGCAGGCCATGGCCTCGAGCAGCACATTCGGCCAGCCTTCGCGGTCGGACGCCAGAACCAGGACGTCGGCCGCGCCGTAGATCGTCTTCAACTCGGCGTGCGGTACGGGGCCGAGGAATCGCGCGCGCGCGTCCAGCTCCAGGCGTGCGGCCAGGTCACGCAGCCGCGCCTCCTCCGGCCCTTGCCCGGCGATCAGCAGCGTCGCGCCTGGAATCCTCGGCAAGGCCTGGATGACCAGGTCATGGCCCTTGCGGGGGATCAAGGCGCCGACCGAAAGCAGGACCGGCGACTTGAGCCCCAGGTCGCTGCGCGCCGCCGCGCCGTCGCTCGGCTGAAACGCGGACAGGTCGACGCCGTTGCGCAGAACGCGGATACGCGCGCCATCCAAACCGATGCTGGTCATTTCGGTCTTCAGGGCCTGGCACACGGCGATCATCGCCGCGGCATGCCGGCCGGCCCACAGAATCATGCGCCGGGCCAGGGGATAGCGCGGGATCAGGTTGATATCGGTGCCGCGCGCCGTGATCGTCACCGGTTTGCCGATGGCGCGGCCGAGCATCACTGCGGCGATGCCGTCCGGGTAGAAATAGTGCGCGTCGATCAGGTCGAAGTCGTAGCCGGAGCGCAGAATTTCGGCCACGTGCCGCCGGGTCCAGGCGTACATGAGCCAGGGCGCCAAGGTCATGCCCAGCTTGGGGATCACCGGATAGCGCGGATGCGAGACCTCGATCCCATGGCGGCGCTCCGCGGCCGGCACCTGGGCCAGGGCCGCGTAATGCCCGAACATGGCCGCTTTGAGAGGGAACCAAGGGACCGGCGCGACCACACGGCTTTCGACCGCGCCCGAGGCGAGCAAATGACGCAATCGGTTTTCGACGAACACGCCGTGGTTCGCCTGGGCCGCGTTCGGGTACAGGCTCGAATAGGTCAGGATGCGCAGCGGCCGCGCGCCGCGAGGGCCCGCCGCCGTGTGCTTCGCGCTGGCTTCAGGTTGCGGCGAGTGCGGCGGCATAGACTTCGGTATAGGCTTTGAACATGCGGTCCTGGCTGTACACCGTGCGCGCCCGCTCGCGGTTCGCGGCGCCGATGTCTTGACGCAGCGACGCGGACTCGAGTAGGCGGCGAAGGGCAGCGGTGAGCGCGTTTCGATCCTGCTTGGGCACGATGAAGTCGCCGTTCTCAGGTGCGGCGATCACCTTGATGTCGCCCACGTCCGTTGCCGCGACCGGCAGGCCGGCGGCCATGGCCTGAATCAGACTGTTCGGCATCTGCTCGGTATCCGACGACATCGCGAAGACATCGAACCAACCGAGCAGGTCTTCGACCTGTTCCACATGACCCGCGAAGACGACGCGCGCGCCAATGCCCAGGGCGCGCGCTTCTTGCTCCAGGTTCGCGCGTTCCGGTCCGTCGCCGGCGATCAGCAGGCGAACCTTGGCATCGGAGCCCAAGGCCGCGAACGCTTTCAAGAGGCATGACAGGTTCTTCTCGGCGCGCAACGGGGCGGCGGTGCCGACAATCAGTTCGCCGTCCGCCTTGGTGAAGCCGGGCACGACGCCGGCCCGCGGCGGCCGCGCAAAACGCGCGCAGTCGACACCGTTCGGGATCAAGAGCACGCGCCGCGGATCGAGCCGCCAGACGCGCGTGGCGAGATCGACCAAGGTATGCGAGGGCACGACCAGACGGAACACGCGGTGCAAGGCGACGCGCCGGGTCCAGACTCTGCGCCGCAATTGCCCGTCGGCTTCTTCCGGCCCGAATCCGCTTTCGAAGTGGACCTGCGGGCAAACCGGCGCCACCAGGTTGGCCAGCGACCAATCCATCGAACCCCAATTGTAGGTGAGCAGCAGGTCCGGCGCGCAACGCCGCAACAGGGTGCGCATCGCGAAGATGCTGCCGATCGGATTCGTACTTGTGTTTTCGATCGGAATGAGTTGGCAATTCAGGCTGCCGTCCAGGCGCGACTTGGCCTTGAACCTGCTGTCCATGGACACGATGGTGTGGCGGACCGAAGGGCCCAGGTGATTCAAGACATTGGTGATGCGGATCGGCACGCCGCCGGCATTGAAAGTCGGGAACACATGCAGGAAATGGCGCCCGGTCAGGCTAGACATTTCAGGCCTGCTTATGCGGCCACAAGATGACATGCAATGTCTGTAGGACGATGATCGTATCCAACATCAGACCGTAGTGGCGGATGTAGAAGAGATCGTATTCGAGCTTATGCCGCGCATCCTCGACCGAGGCGCCGTAGGGGTAGTTGAGCTGAGCCCAGCCCGTGATCCCCGGCTTGACCCGAAGCCGTTAGCGGAA
>ERZ869936.1032-NODE-1032-length-21736-cov-4.935012_pt1 | contig 21736 bp, 32 predicted proteins | sample MGYA00520876_ERZ869936 | MGnify/ENA primary metagenome ERZ869936 (study PRJEB32218, sample SAMN09650985) | biofilter metagenome | isolation source: enrty point of leading RO module | place: Saudi Arabia: Thuwal, RO plant located on Red Sea | collected 2016-02-17 ...
GTGGATCGTCCACCTGTCTCATCGCTCCGCCTCGACGCGGTCGATTCGGGACAAGGTGCGAACCGAGAATCACGCCGTTGTCGTGCGACTCGTCGACCAGGATCAGGTGGAAGTTGTTGTCATCCCGGTAACCGGCCGGGAAGTACCGAACGAACTCTCCGGCCATCGCCTGCGTGCGAACCGGTTTTTCTGTAGCTGTTTCTGTGGTCACTGGTGTGGTCCCTTGTCAGATAGCCATCGCCGCCGGACGGCTCGGCGGTGGCCCAATGTGAGTTTGATTCCGCCCGGTGTTGCTGCTCTGGAAGTAGCGCTCACGCATCGACTCCATGAGTTCGTGTTCATCCTCAGCGCCGGTCTCGCCATTTGGTCCGACATACTGTGGCTGAACCGAGAGCCAATACTCAAGGCAGTCGGTCAAGTCGTCATCCTGGTTGGGAGCCTTCTTCTCCTTGATCTGGTCACCATCGGTTTGCTTCTTCAGGTTGGTCATTTGCTTGACCAGGTTCGGACAATTCTGCCCGACGATTCTAATCTGTGGGCGTCCATTCTGAAGAGGCAGAAGTGCCTGCGTGACGATCCCGCTGCGGGCGTTCCAGTCGTCACTGCCGTGGACAAAGCTGTCAACCGTCTGGATTGCCGTGAGACCAGCCTCGCGCATCGCCCGTTCGTAGTTGGTCTGGACTGAGACATCCCAGGACATTGCAGTCTGCTTACCGGCTCGCGCGTCGATCACCCAGCGCAGGTATCTCACACCCTCCTTTGTGTTCTCCCGGATCAGCTTCGCGAGCACTCCGGCCGGACGCGGCGATCCGGGTGAGTACAGCTCCATGTACGGAACAAAATAGGGAGTCGTCGGAGTTGCCCACAACTCGTACATCTCGCCGTCGAGCGACCAGAAGCGCGGCGGAATTGCAGCCAGCAACACAGCCGGCTTCACCGTTCCCGGGTCAAGGATGAGTTCGTGCGTCCACTCAGGCGGCGGGAACCCGCCGTAGTGGAACAACACCTTCGCAAGATCATCCCACTTCTCGCGGTCATCGGGAATCGCCGCATGCTTTTGCTCGTCAAAGAACGGGTAAGCATTGACGTTGCCGAGGAAGTAATCGCCGTCGATGTGAACGGCTTTCTCCCATTCGGTCATCTGAGAACCGCGGAGTTCGATCTCCTTGCGGTTCATGTACGGGTTGTCTTTGATCCGAAAAAACCACTCGGCGGTTGTCGGCGGCTCCTTGCGTTCGCCGCGCTCGATCGCAGCGAGCTGCTGCTTGCTGCGCTGCGTGATGCGCTGCATGACGACACTGGAGCCGAGTGACGCTGCCGACCAGCACATTCGGCCTTCGTAGTCCATGAGACGCATCAGCAACTCGGCGTAGTCGCCCTCATCGCGCATCCGCTCGTCGTACCAGATCTCGTCGACAGGGTCGCCGACACGCACGTCCTGAGATCCAGCGAACGCATAGATCGTGGCGGTCAGCTCCTTTGTGTCGGGGTTCCACACCTCCATCTTGGTGAACTGTTTCTCGGCGCGAGAGTACCATCCCTTGCCGTCCGGATTCAGGCAGTGCTCGGGGATCAGGGGCGGTGCGAACTTGCACTCCGCGCTGCGCTCATTGTCGCCCTTGCTCCACGGCTGATAAGCACGCCACCACCCGGAGAATTCGTCGCGGATGATCTTGAACAGGCGGGGCTCGAACAGAACGCGGTGAATCGTCTTGCCGATGTGGTCCAGGTTCAGGCCGATCACCCACATCGTGAGATGCCGTCCGCGTTGATGCGGCAGCCGAATGTGGTGCTCGGTGCCATCGTGAAACCGAATCGGCATATCCCGGGCAATCGCCGCAAACCGAGCGGCCGCGCACATCGTTTTGCCACCGCGCTTCGCACCTCGCACGAGAATCTCTTTCGCGTTCTGGTCGAGAAAGAACGCTTCCTGGTCGGGTGTGTCCGGATGGATCCCTGGCAGGCGAGGACTCACCGGACGAAACAGAGCAAGTCCGTCCAGTTCAGTCCGGGCGACTGTGCGGATTGCCTCGTCGCGCTCAAGATTCCGGCTGCTCGATACCATCTGACTGATCTGTGATGCCTTTGTGAACGTGAGTGACCATGTCGGTCAGCGCTTCCGGGTTCATCGAGTGCAGACCGGCGGCAAACTTACGGCGTGTCTCGGGGTCATGGGCGATCTTCTGGATTGCCTCGTGAAGCAACAACGCACGTTGATCCTCCAGGGACATTCCAGACGCGATGCCGAGAGTTTGCGAGTCTCGCAGCTTCGCCAGGTCGACAAGCAGCTTTGTTGCCTTCTGGCAGGTCGCCGGGCTTGCGCGAGGAATGGGCTTGATCCCGAGCTTCTCGTCCTCTTCTGTTGGGGTATAGCCTTCGAAGGTGGTGCGAACTTCGCGTGCGATGGTGTCCCCGATGCCGGCGGCGCCGCCAAACTGCTGGAGCACCTGATCGGTGATCTGCCCGAGAATTGTTTCTGTGGGATTGGCCATCGAAATAAAACGGGGGATCGCGACGAATTCACCGCGATCCCCCTCATTCAACAAAAGGTTGTTCCAAGACTTCTGGCGGCCGCCTCAGCGCTTCATTCCGGATGCCGGCCGCTGCTCGTCGCCAGTGACTGGTCGCATCGGACCATCAGTCTTCGGAGGAACGAGTGGTGTCTTTGACAGCTTGTCGGTTCCTCGCTCCTCCGGGTTGTTGAGTTTGTTGTGAATCCACATATCGCTCAGCCTCTCTGTGACAATGCGGACCTGCGGGCCCAGACTACACAGCCATGGGCTTCGCGTAGATCCAAAACTGGTCGTCCGTCGAGCCGCTCGTCTTGGCCTCCATTGCCTCGGCGATCAGCTCGGTGTCCTCGTCGGTGCCCTTGACCCAGTCGGCCAAACGCCCCGATGCGGCCGACTTGAGATTCTCGCCCAAGGCGTGATTGCCCGCCGACACGTACAGGCCCTTGCATGGTCCCTGAATGACGAGCGGGAAAATCGCGCCGATTGCGGCGACCGCCGGGAACCAGAACGGCACGAAGCCGGCCACCTTTTCCGAGTCGGCGCCGGCGACCGTGTTGACCCCGACATAGGGGCCATAGGTCGTATCGGCCGCGTGGAGCACGGCGGCTCCCAACGGAAGTGTTCCGCCGCTCATATTCTTGACCAGCCGCATTCGCACCGGAATGGAATGCTGCCGGAGCGGGGCGTTCGCGACGTCGGCGTACACGTCGAACTGGTCGAACTCCTTCTCCTGACCAAGCAACCTTTCGTCGTTGATCTGGGAATCATTTTTCCAGGTCCAATTCGATGAGATCGTGTGAGACATTTCTCTGTCCGTTGTTCAGGTCACAAAGCTAGGAGTTTGAAACGAAGCCAGCGGATCAGATCAGGAGTTCGCGAACGGGTTGCTTGTCCAGTCGGCAATCAGTCCGTGAAACTTCGGCTGGAACCGGAAGTCTCCGTACATGTCGCTCAGGTAGAACGCGGCCTGCGCCCATTGCTGCCACGTCGGGCCGTCGCTGCGGAACAAATCGCTGTACGGCGTGAAAAACTCGAGCTGTTCGGGGTCGATGTGGAAGATGTGCCCCTGATCGACGTCGTGATCCGTGCCGATCCATGAACCTTCGAAGTTGAGGTAATCGCCGGGGATGCCGAACTGCTGCATCGACTGGACCGGAGTGAGGTTGTAGTTCCGGTCGGCGAAATACTGCTTGGTCTTGCGACCCGATTCCTCGTCAGCCAGGAACACCTGTGGGACGGAGCTGTCTTCGCGGTATCTGCCGGTGAGATTCTTCTTGTGGCACATCGTCCACCGAAGGATCTCCTCGCAGTTGTGCTCCCACAGCGTTCCGCTTGCCCAGTTGGTGGACGCGATGTTGGGGTTGATCGGAGAGGCGAAGTCATAGCGGCCCTGGCCACCGATTTCGCGACCGAGCGGCCAGTCCGTCGCGAGAGAAGCATTCGGAGAGACGGCGGTTCCGTCCTTCGGTGACTTTGCGGTGCCTGTCGACCAACTGCTTCCGACTCCTGGCGTCGTCGACTGGGTCATGTACGTGTCGTTCGGCTTCGCAACAAGGTCCGGAGCCGTCGCGTTATCCGACACGAGGAAGGTGCGAAAACCGCTCATGTCCGAAGGCCGAATCGACGGATCGCCGTAGAGGATCGCGCGGTTGAAGTTGTTCCGCAGCGAGTTGACCATCCAGGTCGACTTCTTCGAGTAGCGGTCCACGATTCGCGTCGGCTCGCTCTGCAAGTCGACGATGTCGTGGTGATACATGACGTCCGTGTTCTTGTACTTACCCGGCGTGTTCAGGATGAACTGCGCGAGAACCTGCTTGGGCTGGAACGACAGGTCAACACCGGGAATCCACGGCGTGGTCTGCGGCAGGTCGTACAGCACGTCCCACACCCTCGCAATGCCCATAACGGCGTTCGCTTCGATGCCGCCCCATTGCCGCATCAGGGCGATGAGCCCGCGATTTCTGAGTGTGAGATTCGACTCGCCGCGATAGAACATCGGCATCCGAGCGCGAATCTGATCGATGGTTTCAATCGACGAGCCGTAGCTGACTGTGACCGCCATTGTGGTTCACCTATTGCATTCCGGGGTACGGTGTCTCGCCCCGCATGACAGCGGCGAAGCGATCGGAAATCCTGCTGTTGCCCTGGTCGTCGACCAGGTGTGCGCCATCGTGAGCGCCACGGGGGGGGACGCGGTCGGTAAACCGCGGATCGGCAGAGGCGGCAGCTTGCGGATAACCCGGCTGCGGAGCCTGAAACTGCTGTGGCGCGGGGGGCTGATTCGCCTGCGCGGCCTGCTGTTGCTGACCGTACATGCCTTTGGCCATGTCGACGTAGTTCTTGGCCATCTGGTGGCGAGTCGCCGGGTCTGTGTTCTCCGGCATCTGGCTCTCCGCCCAGCGGTACAACTGGCCGTCCGGCGTGTAGAGGTAATCACCGGTCTGCTGGTTGTAGAGCGGTCGACCGTACTGATCGTGCTGGACCCAACGGCTCAGCTCACCGAGAACCTCCTGGCGGGCTGCGCTCCACGCGGCCTGGTGCTTCTCTTCGGTGATCTGATTTTCCAACTGCGTGATGCGATCCTGGAGAGGCTTTAGGAATCGATCTTGGAGGCCAGCCTCTTCAAGCACGGCCAGAGGGTCGCGGACGATACGCTGCTGCTCGTTCTGATACCACTTGAGGTACGACTCGACCTGCGGAACGACAGTCGGGTTGATGAATTCATTGACGGGGACGAGGTTGCCGTTCTCGTCCCGGCGGACCATCTCGAGCATCGACTCGTCGAAGTCCGGAACTCGACGCTTCGCCTCTTGATGCGCCTGCTGGTGCGCCGCTTGCTGCTGCGCCTGCTGGTCAGGAGACTGGCGGCTTGCCTTCCACTCCTCGTACTCACGCAGATTCTGCGCGTAGTCGGCGACATACGGACGCAATGCCCGAAGCTGTCTTGCCTCTTCGGGGCTGAGTGTGGGGTCCGTCGCGGCCGGACGCGCAAGCGCCGCATCGAGCTGCTGTTGCTCGGTCGACTGACCGCCAGTCGGCGCAGGCTGTGCGCCGGGGGTCACTGGCTGAGGAGTCGACTGCGCTACAGGCGCAACTGCGGGCTGTTGTTGCTGACCTGGCATCTGCGGCGGTGCAGGTTGCGCAGCCTGCGACGGTGCGTGCACCGGTGCAGGCTGCGCCGTGGGCGCGACTGGATTCGGAGGCTGCCAAGCACTTTGCGGTTGGGCCGGCTGCGATGGGGCCGGGCCAAACGGAAACGAACCCGGCGCCCCCTGCATTCCGCCAGCAGCGGTTGGCTGTGGCTGCGCGAGGTGCTCAGGAAAACTGGATCCGAACTGCTGTTGCTGTGCGGGGGGCTGCTGCGGAACACCCTGGTAGCCCTGCGGTGGCTGCGGAACTCCGGCAACCTGCGGCGGGACCGAAGGGGTCTGGCCGCTCTGGATCTCTCGCTTCAACTGCGCAAGCGGATTTCCGTTCGGAAGCTCCGCGCCTGGCTGGAGAGACTCGGGAAGCTGAAATTCTCGCTGCTGCTGGGGTGCCATAGGTACCACGTCCGTTAGGGTTTTTGGTCCTATCGGAGACGTGGCACGCGCCGATTCTGTGCAGATGAAAAGCGGCCGTCAAGACAACTTGATGCGAGGCACTGTTTTCGTGATACTAAAACAACGGGAGAATGGAGAGCGAACATGAAGAATTTACGATGCAGAGATGGTGTCTACAGCTTCCGATTGAAGACGCCAAGTGGTCGCCGCGAGATCACAATTGGGTCTGTTGACGGGGATGCAGCAGCGGCATTTGCGCTGAACATCAGGCGGCTCGCTGATTTCGAAAGCCTGAATCTCACACCAGATCCGCGGCTGCTCGCTTGGTGGCAGGGTGTGAATCCCGATCTGAAAAAACGGGTGCGGAAAACCGGGCTGCTGTTGGCACAACCGGACATGGTCACCTGGGCGGACGCACTCGACAGGTGGCTCAGCAAGAGAACGCCTGGAATTAGAGCGACTGAAAAGCTGGTTCAGACAGCACCCAAGGTGTGGGACAGCAATAAGCTGCTGCAATCGTTTGACGAATCAGATGCGTTGCGGTTTCGGCAGGAGCTGGAAAGCCAAGGGCTATCAAAGGCATACGTCAACCGAGTGTGTTGCGCAGCATCTGGGGTGTTCGCCCACGCGATCAAGCGATGCAAGCTCGACGTCGACAATCCTTTCGATGGGATCGACAAAAGCGTCCTGCCGGCCAAGGACCACGTGTTTATTCGGCAGGAGTGGATCGACGCCATGCTCTCAAAAAGCAGCTTTGAGTGGCGAATCCGAATTCTTCTGATTCGCTACCTCGGACTGCGTGCTCCCTCTGAGCTTTACGCTCTTCGAGCAAACCACGTGGACTGGGATAATCTTCGGGTCACAATACCGCAGTGCAAGACCAGAGAGCGCGTCGTTCCCTTGTTCGCAGAGCTTCAAGAACCTTTGGACAAATGGATGCGCGTGCGGGGGATGAAAAACCAAAGGCACCGAATTGTCAGTGAATGCCACAGCCTTTCGCTGTCCCTTCACACGATTCGCCGAAGAGCTGGAGTCCCAAAGATTCCACGGATCTTCAGGAATATGCGATCGACTCGCGCGACGGAACTCAGCGATCAGTTTCCGGAGCACGTCGTTGCAAACTGGATGGGTCACTCTGTGTCAACCTCTCGGCGCCACTACGTGCGGGTGAAACCTGAGCACTTTGATAAGGCGAGCGGGGTTGCCTGAGATCGCTTCGCGAAAGCATAATGCGGCCGGACACACACGTTTCTAGCAAAGGCCCGCTTTCGCATGACCGACTACCTCGAATACGGGGCGTTGGGGATCCTGGCGTTCATCGTGTTGGCGGTTGTTCTTGGCTGCGCTTGGCTCGGCCGCAACGTCCTCGTCGACCTGAAGCGGGAGGTGATCGCGTGGTTTCACAGCGACATCGAGCACCGTGATGCAAACACGAAGACGCTTCAGTTGATATGCGTTGAGCAGGGGGCAATGTCGGAGGAGTGCCGTGCTCAGACACAACTGCTTCAGCAACTGGCCGACAGAAGCGACAGCGATCGTTTCAAAGTCGACGCGATAACGCGCCTCGATGAGATCAAAGCGCTCATTGAGGACAGGAACATGAGCGACGACGATCTTCGCGCCGCGATCATGCGCATGCAGCGCCACTTCGGGGATCTTTGACATGCGGCAGTTGACTGGTTGGCAGATCGTCATTTGCGTTGCCCTTCTCGTAAGCCCGTTCTGGGCGTCGGCCAGCAACCTCAAAGATGGAACCGAGCTACTCGCTACAGCCGCCGGGATTGTCTCGGCGACACTTTTCGCACGCACGCAAGGCAAGAAAGCAGAGGACGACGAATGAAAAGTTGGAGAACGACAGCGGCCGGGATCGTGCAATTCCTGGCAGTGCTCTTTCGTGAATTGTCGGCGCTCCTCGACAACGACATTGCGACTCAGCCGAACTGGAATCTCGTTGTGGCTTCTCTGGTGATCCTGATTGGCTTCATCAAGGCCGGCGACGAAAAGAAGCTCGAGGAGGCTACTTCACGCCGACAAACATACTGAAGCACACGATCGGCCGGCGAAGATTGCCAGTTCCCAGATACCATCTTTCAACAGGACCAGAGACATGCGACACATTCTTTTGGCGTTACTGATGCTCGTTCCCGCGGTGGCATACGGAGAGGCGAGGCTTCAGTTACAAGCAGACGGGTCGGCGTGGTTTTACGCGGACGGTTCGAATACCGACCCCGTCGTCATACCGGCATCCGCGGTATACCACCCCCCGGGATCCACTGCGCCAAACCCCGATGACGACGATGACGACGACCCGGGGGGCACATCAAAGCTGCGATCCGACGTGAAGAGATGGGCGGAGGATGTCGACAAGCCGGCCGAGGCTGCGATCATGGCATCAGTGTACGGCTTCTTGGCCGATCACATTCAGAAAGGCACAATTCCTTCCGATGCGGATTCTGTAAACTCCGCAATGAACGAATCGTTTGAAGAGGCATTCGACTCAACGCCAGTGGACTACGAGGACTGGGAGGAGTTTTACGAGAGGGTTCTCGATGCCGCCGGCGATCTTGTGTTGAAACACAGCACTGATGTCCCGAAAAAAGAGTGGGTGGGGTTTTTTAGAGACGTGGAGGCTGGGCTTGAAGACTCAACAGAGGGGAACGCGCTGCCGCCCTGGCTGGCGCCGATCATCCAGGAGTTGCTGAAGCTGCTGTTGCAGCTCATCACAAACCTGTTTTCCACAGCTATACTCGAACCGGCCGAGCCTGTTCCATCTCCGGCCAACCTCGGGGGCCGCTTGCTCCCGTTCGGATGGGCCAACAGACTCGCGTTCAACTGACACGGATCACTCCATTGAGGGTGCGGCTGGGCGTGCATGCAGCACGAGCTGCACTCTTTTCTTTTTTAGGACCATCACATGAAAGACATTTTGGCAACCGTGTGCGAGAAGCTGGTTGAGCTGGACTATCTCGACGCGAACGAAGTGGAAGAAATCACATCATTCACAGATACAACGCTTCAGGCTGCGGTCGCTCGCTTCCAAAAGGCGGACGGCAACGTCGATCTGAAGCGAATCGAGTTGGGCGAGGAGTCGTCCGCTGTGCTGGGAGTCGTGGACCAGGCGACATTCGAAATCCTCACCGCGAAAATCCATTGCGGTTGCCACGGAACGGCCGCTGCGATGCCGGAGGGTGTCGATGAGAAAGCGGTTGGCGGAGGGAACTGGCGCGAGTGCCACGGCGTGAACGGCTTCCACACGTGCCTGTATCTCGTTGACTCCCGAAGGCGACCATCATGGATGCCGCCTGAGCAGTGGCGGGAAATCCTTCGGATCACGCAGAAGTACGGCGACGAAATCGGGCTGCACTCAATCTACGTGGACTCGGAATCCTGGGTCGACATTATCACCGGAGAAACCATCGATCAGTCCGAATCGGTCGAAGGGTTTATGGAGTTCGCGCACCTCTCAGGAGGTGCCATCGGGTTGGGAATCGTCGGCGACGGATACTGGCGCTGCGACAGTGGGCGCCGTCGCCAGATGTGGGTGCAGTTGGACCCGAGGTATCGCCCACAACACGTGTTGAGCGAATGGCCGACACTCGTGGCCCACGAGCAGCACTGGCACAACGGCGGCTGTCGCTGGAACGGCAACGCTCACTTCACAGGCGTGGGATCGGTCGCGTCTCCGTCGATTCAGACTGGCCGTAAAGGCTGGCTCAACGATCCCGCCGGGACAGTCATCAAGAGCCTGTATGGCGGAGTGGCACACCCGGGTTGGGGCAGCGTTCCGACTCCCGACGACCCCGTGGATCCGTTGCCGCCGAACGGCGATGACCTGCCGCCGGTCGGATCGCGGCTGTCTTCCAGCTTCGACTACAAGTACGGCAACCGCACGCTCAACGCCGCGATCGTTCGGATGCTCGACAAACCAGGACGATGATCATGAAATCACGACTCTACCGCGCAATCATTCTCTACGTGTGCTTCACGCTCTTCGCTGCCCTCTGCGGCTCTCGCTTTTGCGACGGGGGAGAACTGCCCGACATCTTCGAGCGGCTCGAGGCTCGCGTGGACGACGGCCCGCCGTTGCCGGCGGATCCGGAACCAGTCTCCGAACAGCAACCGCGTGTCGCGGTGGAGTTCCGCGCAGACGGGCTCGCGTATTGGGACGCCGGCTATGGAGAATTCCATTGGGCAGCGAACGAGTTCTACGACGGACTGAAGTTCCCGTTCGAACCCGGTGGGCCGCCGGCACTGGAGTACCGCGACGGCTACATGTACTTCTTGCGCGATCGACCTGTCGCCCGCGCGAGGACGTTGACAGCGCAGCCGCGGGTTCAAGCCGTCGCCACTTCCGTGTCGATCGACTTTTACTACGCCGACTGGTGCGCTCCGTGTCGCGCGATGAAGCCAATCATCCGTCGCCTCGAGAGCGAGGGGATCGCTGTGAACTGGATACAAGCCAGTTCCGGGATACCGCGCATCGTCGTCAAGCAGGGATCTACTGTCCTCGGATCGTTCCACCGAACGAGCGAGCAGAGCATTCGCAACGCGATCGCGAGGGCTCGCGTCTCACAAAGCGCCCCGGGTGTAATCGACGACGGCACTCCCTACGAATCGATCGAGGTTGCGCTGGCTCGTTTGCCGGAACCTCGGGTCGCATTCGCGGACCTGGGGTGCGCCGACGGACGAGTGTTGATTGCGGCCTGGAACAAATGGCGAAAGCCTGTGATTGGCTACGAGATCGACGAGGATCGCGCGGAGGAGGCACGCGAAGCTCTCGAAGAGGCCGGTGTGGAGGACTTCCAGATCATCGTCGGAGACGTGACAGATCTGAACGAGGACGACCTGCCTTTTGATGTGGCTTACGCCTATCAATTCCCGGCAGTGCTCACTGAGTTTCGTCCGATACTCACTCAGACGCGGGCTTTCGCCACGTACGCTCACTCGGTGCCCGGCGTCTCAATGGTGAGAGTCGTCGAACCGAATGTGTATTACTGGACCGGAGGTCGGGATCAGGTGGCTGCACAGCCAGCCCCGCAGCCAACGACTCAACACGAGACGAGTAATTCGCAGTCTGGCCGACCGGCCGGGATCGCCGCCTACTATGCCGGCACATGGTACACACCTTCGAACTTCAGCCCATGCGGTCGACAATACTCCGGCTGCGGCATGTGCAAGTACATCGTCGAGACGTGGAAGTCGCAAGGCTGGCGTGGGTGAACAAAACGCCTCGGCCCACACCTGATTGCTGGCGTGCCAATCAGCTACGGGTGCTGCCGTTATGGTCCGCGGCGCGGGCCGAGGCGGTTTTCTTTTCCATCGCGTTTCTCAACCGGTCGCCGAGACACTCAATGATCTCGGCGCGTGTCGGCCGTCGACCCAGGTACACTGCATTGTCGATGTAACCCCGACGCTTCGCGATTGCGACAGCTCTGACAATCTTCTTTTGGTTCGCCAGGACTCGGCGAACGCGATTGCAGTTTCCAGATCTGCCCCAAAACATCATCCGGGCGATCTGCTTCGGCTTTGCACCGGCCTCGCGGTATTTGGTCACGAGGCGGAGTTCCTCTCCGGTGCACAGTCCGCGTTGCTGGGACTTCAGGATATCCACCGTCGGGCCCAACAATGCTCTCAGTTCGTCCGGGTCAACACCGAACGCTTCGCGAATCTCCTCGTCTCGCTTGCCTCTGGCTACCCACCTGATGAGGATTGAGAATCGCGTTGGGTGGATCCGGGGAAGCTGAGAGGCACGCTGACAGAGTCTGGAATGGAAGGGTTCCCATTCGCATCCGGGTGGTAGGGGGTATCCGCACCATTCACAACGGGCGTTTCCGACCATGGGGGAATCATCGTCCACCCGGTCATCCGGAGATACTCGACAATCACGTCCATCCGATTGTCTATCAGTTCCGCCAGAACAGGCGTCAGAAACTCCAGCGCCTCGTCCTCCGCCACGTTCGTCATCCATTTGGCCACCTTCTCTCCGCGCAGATCTCGCTCTTCCTTGGCTCGGTCCATCGCCTCGTGGGCGTGCATGAGACCGACGAGAGCCATGACAATACGCCGTCGCCAGGATGTGGGAGTGTCTTTCCGGTGGATAAGGACGTGTGCGTAACTGACGACCCCCTCGATTCCCCCGAACGCCCAGATCAGGCGCGTGGTCAACTCAGTGATATCATCGAGAGAGTTTCGTGCACCGCCGAGACCTTCCCAGCACAGGAACCGCATGCGATCTCTGTACCTGAGATTTTCTCGCGTGCGGAACTTGTGGTCTTTCTCATAAGACGCCTGGCATTTCGCGCACCGTCGTTCGCGTCCCACAACCTCGCCGGTGACATCGACGACCGGGAAGTCCTTCTTGGCCGCTCGCTTGCGACACGAGCGGCAGATCTTGTCGTTGCGGCGCCCACGAGCCCTGCCGCGAAACGTGCGCAGCCATTCAACGTGTGTCGTCGGCGGGGGTCTCTTTTTCTTCCGCGTCTTTGATGATCCGTTCGGCATTGGCCACGATGCTCTCTCTCATAAAGGACGACACCTTCACATCTCGAATTGCGGCGGCTTTTTCAGCCTTGCCGTGCTCAATGTCGCTCAGACGAACGTGACGAGTGCGCCTTCTGTCTTGCTCCGGGAGTTGGGGGCGACCCATTTTGAATTCCGTGCTGGTTTGGTTCTTGACAAAACGTGGCACAAACAGAGACTAAACCGGTACACAAAAACCGTCAACCTCTCAGTGGAGCAAGTCCCGTGGAAATTTCTGAATTTGTTGCGGCCGACATGATCGGCGAGGACTACAGGGCAATGGTCAATACCGGCATGCTTTCAGAGCATTCACTGAGGCGATGTGGAGCCGGCCAACTCATCGACATCGCGCTCAATCTTGCAGCGAGCACATACTCCGATCAACGAGCGACAGCGGTTCCGCCGTACCCGGGCGAGAAGCCGAGCCAATTCTTCAACGCGCCGATCCCCCAGCGGCTGCGTTACGCAGCGTGCTTTCTCGCCGCGGAGATCGAACGCCTCGAGATCGAACGGCAAACCGCGATTCAGGTGCAGCAGGAAGCGGCCGCGAGGCAGGGTCCGTCGCCGGAGGAGTGCGTTGTCGGGTGGATTATGCAGAACGGTGAGAATCTGGACGAGTGTGCCCAAGCGGTGACCGCGATGATGAACCGGTTTCCTGCGAAGCCGGACCCGCAGGTCAAGCTCGTGTTTCAGACGATCCTCGCCCTCGTGAACGAAGGCCACAAGTGCACCGTGTTCAATGTGAGCGCTTCACTTCAAGAGGCCAATTTTCTGGACGAGGCAGGCGGCATGGGGCGACTGATGGAGATCGGGAGCAACGCGTGGCCGCGGGAGCGCGTCGTTGAATACCTTCAGGGGCAGGAGTCGGCGCACGCACAGGCCAACGGGCAGCACACCCCGGTGCAGCCGCACCCGGCTCAGCCGGCTCAGCCGGCTCAGCCGGATCCGCAGGCGCACGTCGCGTCGTCCTCTCTCGAACAGGCAGTGATCGACCCGAGCGCTCTCAACACCGGCGAGCTTCAGCAGCTCTTCACGCGGTTGGGGGCGACTCTCATTGATCGGTCGGATGGCGGCTTGTTCGCTGTTCCGGTCATCGAACGGAACGGGCGGCGTTACGTGATGGGCTTCGGAAAGGAAGAAGGCGACGGCGTTGTCCAAGCGCAACAGCCGGTCTCGCCTCAGCCGGCAGCCGAGGTGCAACCGGCGCCGGGAGTCGCGCCGCAGCAGCCGTTCGGCCACAACCCTCCGCCGTTCTTTATCCCGGAGTAGCGCCATGACAGAGATCCACCGGCTCTATGAAGCGACCGGTTCCGAGTACCTTGCTCAACTCGTGTTCGTTCTTTCGCTGATCGTCGGGCCCACTGCGATCACGCTGCTGCCACCACTCATCGTTCACCTTTTCAGGAGAAGTCGACGTGTCACAAGGAATGCAAGTCCCCGGAGCCGTCCCGCTGATTGACGGCCGTGCTGCTGAGGAAACACGCAGGTCGGCGGTTATGAACACGCAGATGTTCATCGCGGAGCAGACCGCGGCGATTTTCAACCCTCTCGCCCTGGAGATCATCCAGGACCATCCGATCGTCGGGGAGGATACTCTGAGCGAAGTCACCCAGCTACTCAACAAAGCGGCCGGGACATCGCACCTCGCGGCAACGATCCTCGCCGATCAGCTCTACATGCCGCGGATTCGCCAGCACAACCTGGAGAGCACGAGAGATGATGATCCACAGCAGTAAAGCGACCAAGGACATCGAGGAGAGGCTGCCGAGCGACCTTACTGACGAACAGCGGGACGCCGCTCTTCGGATCGCAATCGCCATTCGTCGAGAAATCTCCGTCTGTGGGCCGGACGAATGCGTTGAGCATCTGCTTGGAATCCTGGACGACCTGTCCTCTTTCCAGCGTGCGCGGCGATTTGAGGACGAAGCACGTGAGAATTGGCAGCGACTGACGCAGGAGGCGTACGACAGCCTGCACCGGAAACAATCGCGTGTCGCGTTCTCCGCGCAGTCGGGAAATCCTGAAAGCGAGGTGGAGCCAGTGGATCCGCCGAGCGGAATATGTGAAGACGACTCGTACGACTACCAAACTCCACTCAAATACTCAGGTCACCCATGCCAGCAGAAACCTCGCATGATTTGAACGGCACCCACCAGTGCCCACACCCCAAGTGCTCTACGATCATCTCGAACCGGTTCGCATTCTGCCGCGCGCACTGGTATCGAGTTCCCCGGGAGCTTCGCGACCAGATCTGGAAAAGCTACCTGGACGGCAACGCCGGCACGCGGGATCACATCGACCTGATAGACCGGGCCGCTGAAACATTCGAATGCCAGTGAACCGCCATTTCCTCGCGGAACTCTCCGCCAGTAGGATTCAACTTCAACGACGGTTCCGCATTTCTCAAACCACGAAAGCAGGTGAGACCATGAGACGGAGCACTTTACTCGCCTTTCTACTGTGCGCTGCGACCGCTGCGCAGGTGGTTGGGCAAACCAAAGACGAAGCTCTCGGAAAGATCTCTGAGATCGAAGAGCAGCTTCAGGAGTTGCGGATCATCGTCGAGGCAATCGACGACGATCCGGCGCCTGATCCCGACCCGACGCCAGACCCAGCTCCGGACCCCGAACCAGACCCAGACGCGCCGTCAACAAAGGGCATCTGGATGAGCCGCGAAGAAATCGCGGCACTTCCACTGAACGCCTACTGGGACAACGTGAGAGACTACGCCGACCGATCAGCCTCACCCGACGTCAGCGATCACAGCGAGGTCGCGAATGCAATCGTCATGGCAAAGGCGCTCGTGTACGCCAGGACGGGAGATGAGGAATATCGACGACAGGTAATCCGCTTGCTCGGCCATGAGAGAGAGGGAGGCGTGATCGGCACGGAGGACAACTCCGCCGACAGGACTCTCGGGCCAGCTCGAAAAATCTGCGCTTACGTGATCGCGGCCGATCTGGTCGATCTGCCGGCCGACGCCGACGCCGACTTTCGCGACTGGATCGGCACGGTGCGACACAGAAACCTGAGTGGCAAAACCCTGATAAGCACTCACGAGGGACGGCCCAACAACTGGGGAACATCAGCCAGCGCGACCAGGCTGGCGATCGCCCTATACCTCGAGGAAGACGACGAAGTGGAACGTGTCGCCGAGGTGTTCAAAGGCTGGCTCGGAGACCGCAACAGCTACGCGGGATTCAAGTATAACGAGGAGGAGAAATGGCAGTTCAACCCCGATCGGCCGGTCGGCATCAACCCGAAAGGGGCCACAAAACACATTGACGGAGCGGAGCGCAACATCGACGGAGTCCTGCCCGACGACCTGCGAAGAGCGGGAAAAGTCCGCTGGCCTCCCCCAAAAGAGAACTACGTGTACGGCGCACTCCAGGGTGTGGTTGCCACAGCAATCATGCTCGAGCGTGCCGGATACGACGACGTCTGGGAGTGGGAGGACCGGGCGATTATGAGGGCGTTTGTCTGGATGCACGACGTCGCCGACTTCCACGCCGAGGACTCCGGCGGCGACGACACGCACATGCTCCCTGTCATCAAATCCAAATACGGCATCGACTACTGGGACGAAGAGCCCACTGAACACGGCAAAATTGTGTCATTCACAGATTGGATGTTCGGCCGCTGAGCGGTGTACGCGCCAGGCGGACCATTTCTCACACCACCGCAGGAGACAAAGACCATGGCGAAGGACAAGAAATCGAAAAAGGAGAAGGCGCCCAAGGAGAAGAAACCCAAGAAGGAGAAGGCGCCCAAGCCGCCGAAAAAAGAAAAGACCCCGAAACCGCCCAAGGAGAAGAAGCCGAAAAAAGACAAACCTCCCAAGGAGGATCGCAAGAACAAGTCGAAGGACAAAGGGGCCCGCTATCTGGCGATCGCCATCGGCGGCACTGCGCCAGACTACACCGCCACATTTTCAGGATTGCACGCAACACCCGACGAGGCGTCCGCGGCGGTACCAAGCGGAACTGTGTTCGAAGCTCGGATCAAAAACGGGACGATCGACAAGATCAGGGCGGTGCGACGGTAACGCCTGAAAATCGGCAGCTCGAGATCCATTGTTGCATCACAGAACCAGAGACTGGAGGGCCAACGTGGCATGCAAAAGCAAAACTGACCGCCGGGGCTTCCTTTGCCGCTTGGGCGCACTGACGATTTTCGGCCGGCTTCGTTTCATAGGAACCGTCGAGAAACCGCTCGAACTCGCAGATACGCACGCGGGATACACGTGCACGGACCCGCTGGCCGCACAAACCTTCGAATGGACGGGGCAAGTCAACATTCACCCAGGAGCGTTCGACGCGTTCGGACTCGCCATGGAAGACTTCGAACAGCGCCCCAGTTTTCCGACGCGCTCGACAAAATTTGTAAAACGAGCTTGACAAATCTGCAATTTTGTCGGACATTCCCCCCACGGCGATCAGATACACGAATCAACTTGATCAATCTGGGGCAACCCAGAACCCCGCGCATCTGGTCGCCAACCTTTCACGCGGGGTTTCTTTTTGCGCAAAGGCAGGCGAGTAATGCCGCTTCACAACGCGGCAGCACTGTTTCTGGCGTTCGGAGCACTCGCACTCTCCGCGTGGATGCTCACCAAGCCGTGCCGCCCGCACCGCATGGGCTGGAACTACCGATGCCAGAAGTGCGGGATCAGCTACTTCGACATCGTTTCACGCCACCCAAGGCGTGATAAAGTGCGGCATCTGCAAGCGCTGCATGAGGGCCAGGAAACTGACACAGAGGTGACATAGGGCACGGTTGCCCAACGGCAATAGCACCAGCGTGGAGCACCCCTCCGCCGACGTTCCCCAAGGCGAAAGCACAGGGCACAAGAGAGGGGATTGGGTATTCGATCAGGCGAATTTAGCCTCCCCCGCGGGCCGTCAGCGGCGTCATCAACCACTGCCGGCATCAGCGGGGCGAACTCACAGCGAGATGGCCCCCAGCATGATGCCAGTCACCAGCAGGTGGCGCGGGGGCCGCGCCAGGCGGATCGTCCGGTCGCAGAGAGTTGTCCGCAAATGACTTGCGGGGCTCTGCGGCCGGGTGGTCAACAAGGCTCTTCGCTCGCTCCCGCCCCGGGGCTTTTCTCCCGTGAGCCATAACCGGGGCGGGTCGCTACATTCTCCTCGAGGTGGCTCGTTGCCATCTCGGATCCGATCCTGGCGTTCGACCGCGGCGCATCCGTCGGCGCCAGGATTCACCCCCCCTACGAGCCCTATTCGCCGTCCGCATGGCAGTGGCAGCCGGCCCTCCACCCGGCAAGTCCGACACGGCAGTCGGCGGCGAAGGGGATCGTTTTTGAACCACAACCTGATCGATTCCCGGGAAATGCTGCTGCCGATGCGGCGCTCCGGTCCCGGAACACAGAGTCCGGAGCATCGCAGCAGCAGGACTCCCACAAGGTGGAGACCGTCCCAGCCGAATTGCTGCGGAGGGACGCGGCCACCAAATACCCAACAGGCGAGGATCCCTCCCAGCAAAATGACCGAGGGACGAATGCGGCCTCTAACAGCGGTGTGGGTGGGGGGACGTGCGCAGTAACGGCACCGTTCGGATCCGGCGAAAAGCCGGACAACAACCGGTCATGCGAGCCCGACGAGACGCGGGCCTCTCCCGCCCCACTCAAACACGCCAAATCGAGCTGCTCTGGACGCGCCGCCCATCGCCGCTCTCAACCACAAGTACTCGGCCGAAAGGACGAGACCAACTCCACGACCGAACCGATAAAGTAAACGTGCCACAGGTATACGGGTTTGCTCATAAATCCCGGGTGGAGTAGGTACTTAGGGTGTGCAGCGACCCCTCCGGGGGGGCTCCACCCCCCCCGGTCAACGGCCTCTCCCGGCCAGACGATGCGGCGTGGACGCCTGTACGATCTTGCTCAGATCGCCGCATCACGTCTCCGCAAGCTACTGCTGTGGCTGTAGTTGCTGTGCAGACGAGCGGCGAAATCCCTCCCGATCTCCCCCACTGGGCCCCACTGGGCCCAGATCGCTGCGGGGGAGACAGTGGAACGCCATCGCCGGGCGCCGCATGCCAGCGCCCGGCGTGCATCAACTCCCCGTCCTGTCGTCCCCTCCCGTCACCACCAGCGCCCCCCTACGCTCGTCTTGTGTTCCCCCTGGTCAACGGTTCTGGTGGATTGTGAGGCTTGTCGGCGCACAAAAAAACCCCGAGTACCGTTACCAGTACTCGGGGCATCGGGTTGATTGGAGGTTAGGATTTTGCCAGTCGGCGAGCTCTGGCTTTGCGAGCCTCCTCACTCGGTTCCCACGCCTTGGCTTGCTCCACCGCCTTGCGGATCTCTGCGCCGAATCCCGCCGCATCGGTTTCGATCCTCTCGGCGAGTTGGAGCGCCCGCTCAGCTTCAAAGCTGGGGGCTTTCCACCTGTTCTGATTCGGCCAAACGATCCGCAGTTGCGAGAACTCCTCGCCCGCATATTGGCCTTTCTTCCGCTTGTCGACCTGATGGGCGAAACCGATGGTCCCCATCGATTCAGACTTCTGCGCGTCCCTGTGGGCGAGTTTGGCTCGCAATGCCACGACTTCGTCAACGTCCCCCGCCTTAACCAACTGGTCGAGAGCGGCCTCGGTCATTGTTCCGTCGTTCAACACGGTAACGAGGTCGTCCACTGTGATGGTTGCCTTGGTGTTGCTGCTCATAACTTTACTTTCTCCCGTGAATAGAGGTATTTGGGGCTCTGATCGGTTCGATCAGATAGAAACCCCAGCGGCCCGCAATTTCTCCAGCGCCGCACGACTGGCGGCGCTGGCATTCCGCTCGGTCTTTCCGATTTCGCCGGTTTCAATCCCTTTGCGGCGAGCGGAGTCCGCCGGATTGACCGCATCAACGTAGCGTGCAAGCTTCCACTTGCGATTGCAGATTGGGCATCGGGGCGTGCCGTAGTTGTCCCGTCTGCACTCTTCACAGTATCCCCGAGTCTCGGGGGTTCTGCTCGCACGCTCGCCGCTTGCGTAGCGTGCTGCAGCTTCCCACAGGGGCAACGATCCGTCTTCGCGTGCTCCGATGGCGTATGCCATCGCGATAACCTCCCCGACGTCATCGTCGCCGCTGTAGCACTCACGTTCTTTCAACTTCCGTCGTGCCGCCGCTTTCAGGCGGCGCAGGGTAGCGCTCATAAGCAACACCTCCAATCAGTCCGAATTGCCAAAGATCAGCGGCCACCAGCGGCCGCAACCGCCGGGATAATGCTGCACGCCGCATGCCAAATCGTGGGGCGTTTATCGCAGGTCTGCCGTAAAGGATGCCATCGCCGACACTTAGGCGAATGTTATCTCCCCTGCTCGCAATCTCGCGAGCGGCTGGAAGCGCGATAGTGTGCGGATGGGCGCGCGACAATCCGCACACCTGAGACCATCCGCACACTCCCGCTTGCTCGTGAGGACCGCTGACTCACGGATCGGGTCTCACTGGCCGTGACGCCAGTGAGATTACTCGGGAATCACGAACCAGCAGACGTTGGTGCACATCTCTCCGTGTCCGCTCCTGAGTGCGAACCTGGCATCCCCGTAGTCGGACCATCCAAGGAATTCGTCGGAGAACTCACGGCCTTTCATCAACAGCAGCCTGTCGTAGAGCCTGGTCCCCGCGGGGATGTTCTCACCATGCTGGACGTTTCGATACCCCTCCGGGGCCGGGAAGCGGCTGTGAACGCGATTCACGTAGTCGGTGAGCGATGACATGAGCAATCTCCCGTGTTTGGTGATTTGGTGTGGCCCGGATCGGCGAATGCCGGCCGGGCCGGACGCCCCATTTAGGCCAATGTTATCATCGACGCAAAGTCTCTCGTAAGCACTGGTTGGGGAGATAACTTTGGCCTATTGACGGCGGCCGCCGGTGCCGCCGGCGTGAGCGTGTGCGAGTAGACTCCCCGCGACACCGAGAGAGGCCCCGGATCCTCCGGAAGCACTGAGCGACGGGATGCAGGGGCGGATAACCAGGCGGAGACGCTGGCGCCGTGAGCGCAGCGCATGCCGCCAGTGGACTGGATTTCTGCCCTACGGGATCTGTCGAGGGTATGATAACATTGGCCTAAATGGGGCGTCGGCCGGCGGCGATGGGACACCGGCTGGAACGCAGGTTTTGCGATGAAAGAGGCTGCCATGAATTCTCCGCTGCTGAAAATTGTGCCGGGCCAGCCATGGTCCAGCGTGAGCCGCACCAAGCTCTTCTACCCGTTCGATGTGCTGAAGGTCGGCGACATGTTCGACATTCCGGCGAGGGTCGGCGAGCGTCTTCGTTCCGCAGCACGGAAATACTGCAAGCGCCACGAGGACGAGGGGGTGAAGTTCGCTGTCCACACCTGCGGAGACGGGCGAGTGCGGTGCTTGCGGACCCACTGACACCCGGTCGCCAGGCGTGTTGTCACACCAACCCGTGAACCTCAAGGGGGTTATGCGCGATGGCATCGAGAAAGCACCGTCGAGGGCGCAAAAGCGCCAGAATCGCCTCAGATCGACGCGAGCGGCGTTCCATGAGGAAACACCTTCGCGAGTGGTCCGATTACGAGCTGGAGGCCGCACAGGACGCTGAGCTGGACGGCACATACGAATCCGAATGGCACGAGATTGAGGCCCACGTGTACTGAGCCCAAGGCCGGGCAGCTCCGGCGTAGCAGCCTCCACACGCCCCTGGCCTGCTGGATGGCCCAGCCCGTTGCTGCCCGAGCTTGGTTCCAGTTCACTCGTTACGAGGAGAGTTCCATGCGGATCACCCCAGAAACCGAGAGAGTCGTTGAAAAGCTCACCCCATACCATCGAGAGCGGTGGTTCAGCGGGGCGTTTTCGTTGGAGGAGTGCGTCCTGATGAACCTGGAGGCGCTCGGCGGCGGCGACTTCGAACCAGCCAAACATCTCCTGCGGGCGTGGAGTGATCTGCACTCGACCCAGCCGCAGACGATCACCGTAACGATTGACGCAGGACTCGTCACTGAGATTGAAGGACTCAGGCCGGGACAGGTCGTTGTGGTGAACGATTTCGACATCAATGGAGCCAGTGACGACGACATCGTCGAGATCGACAACCCGTACAGCGAGGGAAAGGTTCAAGTCTACCAGGCCGTGTTCACGGCTAACAGTTGAGTAAGTGACTCAACTCACCAACGTCACAAAACCCATCGG
>ERZ869936.1033-NODE-1033-length-21706-cov-33.861484_pt1 | contig 21706 bp, 13 predicted proteins | sample MGYA00520876_ERZ869936 | MGnify/ENA primary metagenome ERZ869936 (study PRJEB32218, sample SAMN09650985) | biofilter metagenome | isolation source: enrty point of leading RO module | place: Saudi Arabia: Thuwal, RO plant located on Red Sea | collected 2016-02-17...
GATCGTCTCGGCCGGGACCGCTGCGAGCGCCAGTCGCCAGGCCGCATGTCGCCGGGCAATCGCGTAGATGGCCCGTCGCACGGAGGCCTGCGTCTTTCGATCGGTCAGCCGTGCGGCCAGCTTGCGGCCGTCGCCCATGCTGGCCTCGATGCGGCCGAGAAGGGCTGACGACGCCCGCCGATCGGTCAACGAGGTGCGGGCCAGGTCCTCACACAGGTCGCTGACCGTCAGCGCCCAACGGCTTACTTGGGGATCGTCAGCCAGTTCGTCGAGACGAGCCATCAACATCGCGGGCAGCGGCCAGGTTGTCGCGACGTCCGAGGTGAGGTAGGGGGCGGGATCGGAGTTGGTCGCGGAGTAGGTACGCAGCTCGGTGCCGAGCGCGGCCACCCTCGGCATCTGTCCTCCGCGACTGGGAACATTCCGTGGCACGCGCGACGCCTGGCGAGCGGCTTGCGATCCGGCGGGGGGCAGCGCGACGCGTCCGGCCACGGGCGGGGCGATGCGGGCCCGGACCGCAGGGGAGACCGTTGTTTCGTCGACGGGGTCCACGCTCGGCGTCGACGTCATCCGAGCAGCGACTTCGGGGGAGACCACCACGTTGATCGGGCCTGCGGGGCGCTGGGAACGAGTGCGCGACGCGGGGGGGCGGTGAGTCGTCGTCTCCGTGTCGTCCGCGAGGAAGGAATGCCCACCCTCGTCCCAAAAGGTCGGCGCTACAAGGCTGCCGAGGAGAAGCGCCAACACGAGCGCAAACCAATGGCGCCCCGGCCTTCGTCGCTTCACTTCGTACATGCTTCCTGCTCCCGCTAGCGCATCCTTGCGCACGCTCCGCGGATCTCGCCGCGCTAACCTTGACGATCGGTATTTTCCACGGCCAACGTGTGAACTCGATCGCTAACCGGAACTGTTTGACATGCCGCGACGAAAACCCACCACAAGGTCGGGCATTCCCACGGCAACCGGGTACCAGTCGTAGCGGTCAGGTAAGATTTGGCTGCAAAGGGCCGCCGCCGAGTGACGGCGACGCTAGCATTCACCGCGCCGTGGCAAGTTCCGCCCGTGCCCCTCCGCGACCGGGTCCGAGCGACGCCGCGCTTACGCCGAGCTCGGCGGTTCTTCGGTCAGCACCGTGTCGTCGTGCTCGTAACCGGGAGCGCAGCAACAAAGAAACCTCAGCACGACCGTTCCGCAATTGGTGATCTGATGCTCGACCCCGGGCGGAATCGCAATCGCATCGCCGACATGGACCGTGCGGGTCTCGTCGCCGATCCGCATCTCGCCGGTTCCCTCGAGCAGGTAGTAGATCTCTTCGGTCTGCGGATGGTAATGCGGGGTGGTGGTCGCCCCAACTGGCAGACGGGCCTCGGCCAGACTCTGCTTCTCGATCGCGGAGTTGCGATGCGCCAGCAGTTCGCGAATCTCGGAACCGTCCTTCGTGGTGAAGGCCTCGACGTCGTTGACGTTGATCACGTCCATAAGTCTCGCTGCCTCGCTTGGTCGCAATGGCGTTGTCGGCGGGAAGCTCCTTGCACGGCGTTAGCGACGTGTCGGGTCAGGCTTGCGACTCCGATCGCCACACGGCCACGACCGCCGGCGGATACTGCCGCACGTCCCACGTCGAGGCCGACGGCAACGAGCTCGAATCGAAGCGGCCGTCGGCTTCCACAACCAAGGTGCTCTCCGGCGGGGCGGCAGCCATGATCCGCTCGATGAGTTGTCGCATCTCGTCGGCCCGCTCGAGGTAGAAGTCGTAGGGCGGCGAACAGAACACGACCCACGCGGGCGACTTCTCGAGTGGGATCGTGCGCGTCCAAAGAAAGGCGTTCGCCGGCACGACTTCCGCCTGCTCGGCGACGTCGAGCGTCGCCAGGTTCTCGCGAATCACGTCGGCGGTGGGAAAGTGGCGTTCCAGGAAGGTGGCCCGTGCGGCGCCGCGACTGAGTGCCTCGAGCCCCAGGGCCCCCGTGCCGGCGAACAGGTCGATCGCCTGCTGGCCCACAATCGCCGGCCCGACAAGGTTGAAAATGGCCTCCCGCACCCGGTGCTTCATGGGCCGAGTATCCCGACGTCCGCTATAGGCCAGGCGACGCCCTCGCAGTCGCCCGCCAATAATCCTCGGGGGCGTGTCGACCTCGACAAAATCGCGACCGCCGCCCGCCCCTGGGGGCGAGGATTTGCGGGCCGATCTTCGTGCTCTTGCTGGCATGAAACCCCGCCCGACGGCGTTGGGCCTAGAATATCACGACCCCGGCGGGTCGGGCGCCAGCAAGCCGCCGGCTCAAACCAGCCTAGCGCCGTCCCCTACGCGATGCAAGTCGCTCTTGTCGCGCACCGACCGCGGTGCTCACAATGATCCTCCTCGATCGGCCGGGCGCGATCTGCGGACGGGTCCGGACATCGACAACCTCAACCCCCACAATCTCGACGCCTCCGAACGACAACTCGGAGCCCCTCGAATCGGAACCAGGAGAAGAATCATGCGGCTGCTCAATTCGTACTCGGGCTACCTCTTCCCTCTCTGCGGCATGGCCTTGGCCTGTGCGGCGGGCGCGGTCCTGTTGATGGTCGGTCCCGCCCTGGCCCAACCGGGCGGCGGCAGCCAACCGGTCGGCGACGGCGTGGTTCCCGCCTCGGCAACCGCGGAGGCGGACGATGCGGAAACGAGTTTCGAGGCCCTCTACCAGCGGCTGGAAGGCTCGGTCAACGAAATGGAAGACCTGCGCCGCAAGTTTGGGGCCGCCTCGGCCGCAGAGCGGATGGAGATTGCCCGTGAGCACGACAGCAAGGTCGACTCCCTCGTCCAGTTGCTCGGCGATGTGAAGGCCGCCGCCGAAAGCGAATTCGCGGCCAACCCGCAGATCGACAGCAAACAGGCCGAGTTTCTGGCCGACGTCCTGACGCGCGAGGTTCAGGCCGACCGCTACGAGGAGGCCGATCGTCTGGGGCGGCTCTTCACGGAACACAACGCCACTCCACCGAAGGCGGTCGAAGCCGCCGGCATCGCCGCCTTCATGGCCAACGACTATGCCCGCGCCGAACGACTCTTCGACGCGGCGGCGGAGTCGGGCAAGCTGGGGCTGCAGGGTCGGCAGTATCTCCAGTCGCTCGATTACTACAAGAAGATCTGGGAGGAGGAGAAGGCTTATCGCGCGGCCGAGGCACTCGCCGACGATCTGCCGCGCGTCAAGTTCGAAACCAACAAGGGCGACATCATCATCGAGCTCTTCGAGAACGAGGCCCCCAACACGGTCGCCAACCTGATCAGCCTGGTCGACAAGAAGTACTACGACGGGCTGACCTTTCACCGTGTGCTGCCGGGCTTCATGGCCCAGGGCGGTTGTCCCGACGGCACCGGCGGCGGCGGGCCGGGCTACAACATCAAGTGCGAGTGTCGGCAGGCGAAACACCGCAAGCATTTTCGTGGCAGCCTGAGCATGGCCAAGACGAGCGCGCCCAATACCGGCGGCTCGCAGTTCTTTCTCTGCTTCGTGCCGACGCAACATCTCGACGGCCAACACACCGTCTTTGGCCGCGTGATCGAGGGCCTCGACGTGCTCGCAGAGCTGCAGCAGCGCGATCCTTCGAGTCCGTTCGCCAGTCAGATCACGCCCGACCGGATCGAAAAGGCGACCGTGATTCGCCGCCGCGATCACGAGTATTCGCCCGAGACGCTGCCCGAGACGTAATTCTGCCCGAGCCGTGTCATTCTGGCAGTCGGTCGCGGCGGGCCGTAATCCCGGCAACTCTGCCGGCGAAAGCGGGTGGACGCCGATAAGGCCCTCTCTAGACCTATACGGCGGCCCAGGCCTCCGGCCTGCGCAAAGGCCCCCATTTGGTGGCTCTCGGCCCTGCGCGGTCCTTGACCGCAAGTGCTGGCAGGGCTTATCTTACTATCCTCAATTCAAATCCTGCGCGTACCCTGTATTTGTATTCTTCAAGCTACTGGGTGCGGCGTTTTGGCGGACACGCGGCAACTTTTTTGGGATTTCGCCCTCCGGTGTGCTCCGTGCTGCCTGCGCCTCGCGAAGCTTGCCCCCGCGGCACGCGCGCGGCGACGGGATTGAGCGAGGGATCGCCCCCACTGCGTTCTATGTGAACTGGCCGTGTTGCGACGCGACGGCGACGTGACCCTCCGAGACCTGCACCCTCCGAAAACCTGCCTCGCTGGCGAATCCGATGCAACTGAAGTCTCTGAAAATCTTCTGCGACGTCGTCAACCAGCGAAGCTTTTCGCGGGCGGCGGTGGAGAACGGCATTTCCCAGTCGGGCGCCTCGCAGGTGATCCACCAACTCGAAGAACGGCTCGGCGTGAAGCTGTTCGACCGCTCCAAGCGGCCGTTCCTGCTCACCCAGGAAGGTGAAGTCTATTACGAGGGCTGCCGCCGGTTGGTCGAGCGGTACGCGGCGCTCGAGGAACAGGTCCGCACGCTGCACGCCGAGGTGGCGGGCCGGGTGCGCGTTGCGTCGATCTATTCGGTCGGCCTGCACCTGATGGATCGCTACCTGCAGGACTTCCTGGCGCAATACCCCAAAGCCAACGTCCGCCTGGAGTACTTGCATCCGCAGCGGGTTTACGAAGCGGTGAAGACCGATCAGGCCGACGTCGGTCTGGTCAGCTATCCCAAGTCGTCGCGTTCGATCGATTGCGTCGAGTGGCGTGAAGAGCCGATGGTCCTGGTCGCCGCTCCCGCGCATCCGCTCGCCATGGTCGAGTCGGTGAAGATCGAGATGCTCGATGACGAGCGACTGGTCGGGTTCGATCGCGATCTGACCATTCGACGCGAGATCGATCGGATGCTCGCGTCCCATCAGGTCGATGTCGAAACCGTGATGGAGTTCGACAACATCGAAACAATCAAGCGGGCGGTCGAGATCGGTGCGGGTGTGGCGATCTTGCCACTGCCGACCGTGCAGCGTGAAGTCGCCGGCGGCAGTCTGGCAGCCGTGCGTCTGATCAGCGATGAGGTAGACGAAGTGACGCGGCCGCTCGGCATCGTGCATCGACGCGGCAAAGAGTTGAGCGCGACGGTGCGGCGATTCATCGAGCTGCTCCGCACTCGGGAGGTCCCGCAAGAGCTCGCGCGGACCGAGGTCTCGCCTGCGGGCGCGATGCTCGCGGAGACCCCCGCCGAGCCACTCGCGGAGGCCCTACGGGCCAACTGGTAGGCGTCGAAACCAAGACTGTGCCGCAGGCGGCGGCAGAAATGAAATTTATGGCGGACAAGGCAAGGCACAGTTCGAACGACGCAGCGGCGCGAACCGCCACGGCCGATAGCGGCCGGCGGGGACTCTATGATCCGCAGTACGAGCACGACTCCTGCGGCGTCGGCTTCGTGGCCCATGTGAAGGGACAGCGGAGTCACCAGATCATCCGCGACGCGGACGAGATCTCGCGCAACATGACCCATCGCGGGGCCTGTGGCTGCGAAGCCAACACGGGCGACGGGGCCGGCATCCTCACCGCTTTGCCGCACGAGTTCCTGGCCAAGGTCGCGCGGGCCGATCTGGGAGCCGAGTTGCCGCCGCCGGGCCAGTTCGCGGCCGGATTGATCTTTCTGCCGACGATCGAGAGCGAACGCGACCACTGCAAGGCCGAGTTGGAGCGACTCATCGGCGAAGAAGAACAGCAGCTGGTCGGCTGGCGCAGCGTGCCGACCGACGCCGACGGGGCCGATATCGGTCCGACCGCGCGGGCCAGCCAGCCGGTGATCGAACAGCTCTTCGTGGCCGCCACCGGCGGGCTCGAGGGCGACGCCTTCGAACGCAAGCTGTACGTGATTCGCAAACGGGCCAGCGACCTGCTGCGTAGCGACACCACGCTCGAGCAGCGCAAATATTTCTACATTTGCTCCCTGTCGACCAAGGTGCAGATCTACAAGGGACAGCTTACGCCGGAACAGGTCGTGCCGTTCTATCCCGACCTGACCGACGAGGATTACACGTCGCACCTGGCGATGGTCCACGCGCGGTTCTCGACGAACACCGAGCCGAGCTGGGACCGGGCTCAACCTAACCGGTTCATGAGCCACAACGGCGAAATCAACACGCTGCGCGGCAACAAGAACTGGATGCGGGCTCGCGAGGGCGTCGTCCATAGCGACTTGTTCGGCGACGACCTGGCGAAGCTTTTCCCCGTCATCGAGCCCGATTGCAGCGACTCGGGAACCTTCGACAACGTGCTCGAGTTCCTGCTGATGACGGGCCGCACGCTGCAGGAAGCGGTGATGATGATGGTGCCCGAGGCGTGGCAGAATCACGAGTCGATGTCGCAGTCGAAGCGGCACTTCTACGAGTTCCACTCCTGCCTGATGGAACCGTGGGACGGCCCGGCGTCGATCGCCTTTACCGACGGGCACTACATCGGCGCCGTGCTCGACCGCAACGGGCTGCGACCGTCGCGCTACTACCTGACCCACGACGACCGGGTGATCATGGCCAGCGAAGTCGGCGTGCTGCACGTCGACCCGGCCAACGTCAAGGAGAAGGGCCGCCTGCAGCCGGGCCGCATGTTCCTGGTCGATTTTGAACAGGGGCGACTCGTGCCGGACGCGGAACTCAAAGAGGAGTTCGCCGCCCGACGGCCTTACGGCGATTGGCTGGCTGAACAGCGGATTCACCTCGACGATCTCTCGCCCAACGAGGAGCCGCATGGTTTCTACCCGGAAACGCTTTTGGAGCGGATGCAGGCCTTCGGCTTCACGACCGAGACGATGCAGTTCATGCTGCTGCCGTTGGTCACCGAACTCCGCGATCCGGTCGGTTCGATGGGCAACGACTCGGCCCTGGCCTGTCTGAGCGATCAGCCGCGGATGCTCTACGACTACTTCAAGCAGCTCTTCGCCCAGGTGACGAATCCGGCCATCGACTCGATCCGCGAAGGGATCGTGATGTCGCTGGAGTGCTACATCGGGCCCGAGGCGAACCTGCTGGAAACTTCGCCGCAGCATTGTCACCGCCTGGCCGTCCCTCACCCGATTCTCTGCAACGAGCAGCTCGCCGCGCTCAAGCACGTCGATCACCGAGGTTGGCGAACGCAGACCGTCGACATCACCTTTCCGCGCAGCGAAGGAAGCGCCGGCATGCAGGCCGCGCTCGATCGCATCTGTACGGAAGCCGAAGCGGCCATCGACGACGGCTTCTCGATTTTGGTGCTCTCCGATCGGGCGATGGGTCCGCAGCGCGTTCCGCTCAGCTCGCTGTTGGCGATGGGCGCCGTGCATCACCACCTGGTGCGAAAGGCCAAGCGAACGCGGATCGGTATCGTCGTCGAGTCGGGCGAGGCTCGCGAGGTGCATCACCACTGCCTGTTGGTTGGCTACGGTGCCGACGCGATCAATCCCTATCTCGCCTTCGAGGCCCTCTGGCAGGCCCAGCGCGAGGGACTGCTCGATCACACGGCCAGCAACGGCGATCGATACGACGACGAGAAGATCGTGGCCGCCTATCGCAAGGGTGTCGCCAAGGGCATGCTCAAGGTGATGGCCAAGATGGGCATCTCCACCTTGCAAAGCTACAAGGGCGCGCAGATTTTCGAGGCGGTCGGCCTGCGCGACGAAGTGATCGACCGCTGTTTTGTGGGAACCGCCAGCCGCGTGCAGGGCGTCGACTTCGAGGTGCTCGCCACCGAGGCCTTGCGGCGACATGCCCTCGGCTATCCCGAGCAGGGATCTCCGGCGGCCGTGCTGCCCAATCCGGGCGAGTATCATTGGCGTGCCGAGGGCGAGCGGCATATGTGGGATCCGCAGTCGATCGCCGATCTGCAGGTGGCGGCCCGCACCGACAGCGCCGAGGCCTATCGTCGTTTCGCCGAGTACGTGAATCGCGCGGAGGAGACCCGCTGTTCGATCAAGGGCCTGCTGGCGTTTCGCGAGGGGGTTGGCGGCGAGCCGATTCCGCTCGACGAAGTCGAACCGGCCAGCGAAATCGTCAAACGGTTTTGCACCGGTGCGATGAGCTTCGGCTCGATCTCGGCCGAATCGCACGAGGCCCTGGCGATCGCCATGAATCGCCTCGGCGGCAAGAGTAACACCGGCGAGGGCGGCGAAGATCCCGAGCGATTCAAGCCGCTGGACAATGGCGACTCGAAGCGTTCGGCCATCAAGCAGGTCGCCTCGGGGCGGTTCGGCGTGACGGCCTGGTACCTGACCAACGCCGATGAATTGCAAATCAAGATCTCGCAGGGCGCCAAGCCGGGCGAAGGGGGCGAGCTGCCCGGGCGCAAGGTCGACGAGAACATCGCGCGGATTCGCTATTCGACACCCGGCGTCGGTCTGATCAGTCCGCCGCCGCACCACGACATCTATTCGATCGAAGATCTGGCCCAGCTGATCTACGATCTGAAGAACTCGAACCCGTCGGCCCGCGTCAGCGTGAAGCTCGTTTCCGAAGTCGGCGTCGGCACGATCGCCGCCGGCGTGGCGAAGGGACACGCCGATCACATTCTCATCTCGGGCGACGGCGGCGGCACCGGGGCTTCGCCGCTGACCAGCATCAAGCACGCCGGCCTGCCCTGGGAATTGGGCATCGCCGAGACGCACCAGACGCTGGTCAAGAACGATCTCCGCTCGCGGGTTGTCCTGCAGACCGACGGCGGACTGAAGACAGGTCGCGACGTTGTCATCGCGGCGATGTTGGGGGCCGAAGAGTTCGGCTTCAGCACGGCCCCGCTGGTGACGTTGGGCTGCATCATGATGCGCAAGTGTCATCTGAACACTTGCCCGGTGGGTATCGCCACGCAAGATCCCGAGCTCCGCAAGAAGATGGCGGGCCAACCGGATCACGTGGTCAACTACCTGTTCATGGTCGCCGAGGAAGCCCGCGAGATCATGGCCCAACTCGGTTTTCGCACGATCAACGAGATGGTTGGCCGGGCCGATGCCCTGGTGCCGGACGCGGCTATCGAACATTGGAAGGCGGACGGACTCGATCTGACCGGTCTGCTGAGCCCGGCCTGGAAGCCGCACGACGACGTGGGTGTTTACTGCACCCAGACCCAGGACCACGGACTGGAGCTGACGCTCGATCGCACGCGGCTGCTCGAGCTGGCCGCGCCCGCTTTGGAGCGCGGCGAGAAGGTCTCGGCCGAACTGCCGATCGTGAACACGAATCGCACCGTCGGCACGATCCTCAGCCACGAACTGTCGAAGCGGTGGGGCGAAGCGGGACTGCCGGACGGGACGATTCACTTCCGACTGCACGGTTCGGCCGGCCAGAGCTTTGGAGCCTTTCTGGCCAGCGGCGTAACGCTCGAGCTCGAAGGCGACGCCAACGACTATGTCGGCAAGGGCCTTTCGGGCGGACGCGTGGTCATCTATCCGCCGGCCGAAAGCAGCTTCGTGCCGGAAGAGAACATCATCGTGGGCAACGTCGTGCTCTACGGTGCCACCGGCGGCGAGGCCTTCTTCCGCGGTCGGGCGGCCGAGCGATTTGCCGTACGCAATAGCGGCGCGCTGACGGTCATCGAGGGCGTCGGCGACCACGGCTGCGAATACATGACTGGCGGACGCGTCGTGATCCTGGGACCGACGGGCCGCAACTTTGCCGCCGGCATGAGCGGCGGCGTGGCCTATATCTGGGACCCGCGCGACGAGTTCCTGATCAATTGCAACCTCGGCATGGTCGAGCTCGAAAAAGTCGAAGCGGCCGACGACATCGTCGAGCTGCAGGGCCTGATCGAGAAGCATCGCAAATACACCGATTCGACGGTCGCCGCCGACGTGCTCGCGCGGTGGGACGAAGTTCTGCCGCAGTTCGTCAAGGTGATGCCGACCGACTACAAACGAGTCTTGGCCGAACGAGCCCGCCGCGCCGGGTCGTCGCAGCCGGCCGCCACTTCGGCCGACTAGCAAACGGGCCAATTCAGGAGAGCGTTGTCGATGGGAAAACCGACAGGTTTCAAAGAATTCGAGCGAATGGTTGTGGGCTATCGCGATCCGCTCGAACGGCTCGGCGATTATCAGGAGATCTTTCGCCAACCGGTCGAGGAGAAGCTGGCCACGCAGGGCGCCCGCTGTATGGATTGCGGCGTGCCGTTTTGCCAGTCGGCTACGGGCTGTCCGATCGACAACCTGATTCCCGAGTGGAACGACCTGGTTTATCAAGGTCGCTGGCGCGAGGCGCTCGATCGCCTGCACAAGACGAACAACTTTCCCGAGTTCACGGGCCGTACCTGCCCGGCTCCCTGCGAAGGGGCCTGCGTGCTCGGCATCACCGATCCGCCCGTGACAATCAAGAACATCGAGAACGCGATCATCGATCGCGGTTTCGCCGAAGGCTGGGTGACGCCCAACGTGCCGCAGAAACGCACCGGCAAGCGCGTCGCCATCGTCGGCTCCGGTCCGGCGGGACTGGCCGCCGCCGCGCAGCTGAACAGCGTCGGTCACGAGGTCACCGTCTACGAACGGGCCGACCGGATTGGCGGCCTGCTCACGTACGGCATTCCCAACATGAAGCTCGGCAAGGACGTCGTCGAGCGACGGCTCGATGTGATGCGGGCCGAGGGCGTGAAGTTCGTCACCGGTGCCGACGTGGGACGCAACGTGAGTCCGCAATCGCTGCTCGACGATTTCGACGCCCTGGTGCTGGCGACCGGGGCGACCAAGCCTCGCGACCTGCCCATTCCGGGTCGCGAGCTGTCCGGCATTCACTTCGCCATGGAGTTCTTGACCGCCAACACGAAGAGCCTGCTCGATTCGAATCACGAAGACGGCGAGTACATCTCGGCCGCGGGCAAGGACGTGATCGTGATCGGCGGCGGCGACACCGGCACCGACTGTATCGGCACCTCGATGCGTCACGGCTGTGCGAGCCTGGTGAACTTCGAGCTGCTGCCCCAGCCGCCGGAGAATCGCGCTCCCGACAATCCCTGGCCGCAGTGGCCGCGGATCTATCGCGTCGACTACGGGCACGAGGAAGTCGCCGCCAAGTTCGGCGATGACCCGCGGTCGTATTGCGTGATGAGCAAGGAATTTCTCGACGACGGTAACGGCAACGTGGCTGGCATCCGCACCGTGCAGGTCGACTGGGTCAAGGACAACGGTCGCTTCCAGCCGGTCGAGATCGAGGGCTCGGAGCGGGAATGGAAGGCGGACCTGGTGCTGCTGGCAATGGGCTTTCTGGGCCCGGAGCAGTACATTCTTGACGGCCTCGACGTCGAGCTCGACGGCCGCGGCAACTATCAGGCCGAGCATGGCCGGTTTGCCACCAGTCTCGAAGGCGTCTTCGCCGCCGGCGATTGTCGTCGGGGACAAAGCCTGGTGGTGTGGGCCATCAACGAAGGCCGCGGCGTGGCCCGGGCGGTCGATCAGTATCTGATGGGCGTCAGCTCCTTGCCCGCGCCGGGCTAGCGCGTTCAAGGCATCTTTCACCCGAAGGCCTCTCGCCACGCCGCGGCCCAAAGCATGCGTGCTCCGGCACCAGAAGTTTGCTAGCAATGCTGGCGCGCTTTCGGGTCGGCCAGCCGACTTTCTTACCGGTTGGCCAAGAATTGTGCGAGTCGGCAGTCCGCGTTGTCCGATAAGCTGCCAATTGCCACCGCGGACCCCTACTTTGTGAGGCAGGGGGTTAGCCACCCGACGCTGGAGTCGCTATTCTGGCCCCATCGCTGCCCGAACGCCGTCGCGCGGGACACGATAAGTGCAAACATCATGGGCGATTAGAGCGTCCGCGAGCCGGCCTCAGAAAAAAAGCTGGTGACGGATCGGCCGGTCGGCGGCAACAGATCATTTGGCCCACGTGAGAATTGGCGCGTCGAAGTGCCGTTTGCCGGGGCTGAGGAATCTGATAACACGTCTTTTGTTGTCAGGTTCGTCGCTGCCAAGAACGCAGAGAAGCAAAAGTAAGGTCATCATGCCGTTTCTATTTGTATTGGTGTCGCTGGTGGCGGCCCTACTCACGCTCGACCTGATGACCGCTCCGCGCTGCTAGAGCGCGTCTTGAGCACGCTCTCGCGTCGCCTATTCTCTTCGGCTCGAGCGACCCTACCGCGTTCGCGTCGTATCAGATCAACGCGCCCGCCGCGGCAAGCGTATTGTGCAGCAGCATGGCGATGGTCAGCGGTCCGACACCGCCCGGCACCGGCGTAATTGCGCCCGCCACCGCGAGTGCCGCCTCGAAGTCGACATCGCCCACCAGGCCGTCGTCGGTGCGATTGATGCCGACGTCGATCACCGTGGCGCCCGGCTTGATCATGTCGGCCGTGATGAAGCGGGCCCGGCCGATCGCGGCGATCAGAATATCGGCAGAGCGGGTAACGTCGGCCAGCTCTCGGGTGCGCGAATGGCAAAGCGTCACCGTGGCGTCGCCCCCGGCGCCGCGCTGCACGAGCATGTTCGCGAGCGGCTTGCCCACGATGTCGCTTCGTCCCACGATCACTACGTGGGCGCCCGCGATTTCGATCGACTCGCGCACCAGCAGTTGCTGCACGCCATGCGGAGTGCAGGGTAGGAAGCGGGGTCGACCCTGCACGAGTCGACCGACGTTCTCGGGATGAAAGGCGTCGACGTCCTTCGCCGGGTCGACCGCCACCAGGACCTTCTCGGCCCGGATCTGCGCCGGCAGAGGAAGCTGCACGAGCATGCCGTGAACGGCCGGGTCGGCGTTCAACTCGGCGACCAGCTGCAGGAGTTCGTCTTCGCCGCACGTCTCCGCGAGGCGATGAAGCTGACTGGCGATGCCCGCCCGCTCACAGGCCCGCTGCTTATTGCGAACGTAGACCTGACTGGCCGGGTCTTCGCCGACCAGCACCGCGGCCAGGCAGGGCTGCACCCCGCGCTGCTCGACGAAGCGGCTGACCTCGTCACGAATTTCTTCCCTGATCGTTGCGGCGAGCGCCTTGCCGTCGAGGATCCGCGCGGTCACGGCAACACCTTCACCATCACGTTCTTATAGGCCACGCGACTGTTGGGGTCGTGCGCCTGAAAGGCAAAGGTGCCGCTGGAAAGCTGACGGCTGGGCCGATCGAGATCGTCCGGTTCCGTGTAGTCGGAAACCGTCTCGCCGTTGACCTTCACCACGATATGTTTGCCCTTCACTGTGATGTGCAGGTTGAACCACTCGCCGTCGCCGACGGGGGCCTCGGTCTCGTCCTGAACGGCGTAGAGTCCGCCCGTCTTGGAAGCGTCGCCGCCCGTGTTGTTTACCTGGGTCTCGTACCCGGTGTTGGGCCAGCCGGTCTCTTGATAGTTGGTGTGAAAGTAGACGCCCGAGTTGGCGCCGGGATCGGTCTTCACGTCGACTTTGAACTCAAAATTCGTGAAGCTGCCGTTGTTGACGTCGCCGACGTAGAACAGGTGCGAGCGGGGCCCGTGCACGACGATCGCACCGTCTTCCACCTTGCACGATTCCTTGTTCTCACTGGCCCGCCAGCCGTCAAGCGACTTGCCGTCGAAGAGACTCACCCACTCGCCTTCGTCGGCCGAAACGAAAGACGCGGACAGCAGGAACAACAACAGCAGGGTAACGAGGGTGCGGTGAAGCATGGGTCAATCTCCTGGCGACAACAATCTGGTTCGATGGAGCACGGTTTCGAGGTTAACAAGATACCATCAATCGCGGCTCTTCGCATCCGGCCCGTGCTATCCCAGCCACAGCCAGCGCACCGCGTGCAGCACCACGCAAGCATAGAGCGCCGCCACCACATCATCGGCCATGATGCCCAAGCCGTTGGGGAGCCGTTCCAGCTGCCGACACGGCGGCAGCTTCACCACATCGAAAAAGCGGTGCAGCACGAAACCGATTCCTAAGATCAGCGGCGAAGACATCTCGGCCACCGGCACGAACAGGAACACCAGCAGCATGCTGGCAATCTCGTCCCATACGATCGCGCCGGGATCCTTCGCGCCACCCAGGCGACGCGCCGCGGCGGAGGCGACGGGAATGCCAATCAGAATGGCCGCCGCGATGACGGCTAGCTGAATGCCAAGACTCAGCCCGCGCGGTTCGATCCAGACTTCGAGCTGCGCGACGAGCCACGCTAGCGGCAGGCCCCACACCGCGCCGACCGTTCCCGAGGCGAAAGGCGAATAGCCAAATCCCGCCCCGGTGGCGATGAAGAGGATCGGGTCGAATCGTCGCGCACCGCTGCCCGCTGGCGAAGATGTCGATTCGGCTTCGACCGGTTCATTCATAGCCACACCGTAGCTAACCGGTCGGGCCGCCACAACGATCCCGCTGGGCAAGCCCATGCTGTCAAAATAGAGAGCTATGGCAGCTTTTTACGACCAACGCTATACTCCTGAGTGGGCATAAGAAAGCTGCGCACCTCGCCCCGTTTGTCGCATTTCGCACCCCGCGTGGCCCCCGGCCAACATCGCGCAGTGTGGGGTCCCTATCTTTGGCCGGCCGCCGAGTGTCTCGTTTCTTTCCTATCGCCACCGCATTGAAGCCATGAGCGAAAAGCAAAAGAAGCTCAGTCCCGTCGAGAAGATCAAGTCGGAAAGCCGACAGCTGCGCGGCGAGATCGCCGCACAGCTCGCCGACGAAAACGACTTCTTCAGCAAGGACAGCACCCAACTCCTCAAACACCACGGCACCTATCAGCAGGACGACCGCGACGCCCGCAAGCAGCTGCGTGAACAGGGTGGCGGCAAGGCCTACTCGCTGATGGTCCGTTCAAAAATTCCCGGTGGCAAGCTCGCCAGCCGGCAGCTGCTGGCCGAGCTCGACCTGTGCGACGAGCTGGGCAACGGCACCTTGCGAATCACCACGCGTCAGGCCCTGCAGCTGCATGGCATTCTGAAGAAGAGCCTGGCCGAGACGATGCGCCGCATCAACGAGGTCGAGCTGACCACGCTGGGGGCCTGTGGCGATGTGAATCGCAATGTGATGTGCTGTCCCGCGCCGTTCAACGGCGACCCGGTTCATCAGCAGATGCAGGACCTGACCGACCGCCTGGCCGAGCACCTCGCCCCGCAAACGCGGGCGTATCACGAGATTTGGCTCCAAGACCCCGAGGCCGAGGAGAAGGTGCGGGTCAACGGCAGCCCCGCTGGCGAGGACGTCGAGCCGATCTACGGCAAGGTCTACTTGCCGCGCAAGTTCAAGATCGGCATCGCCCTGCCGGGCGACAACTGTATCGACGTCTATTCGCACGACGTGGGCCTGTTGGCCGTTTGCGAAGATTTCCAGGTGGTTGGCTACAACGTGCTGGTCGGCGGCGGCTTCGGCGTCACGCCAAGCGCGAAGAAGACCTTTCCCGCGCTGGCCAAGCCGCTCGCTTACGTCACGCCCGAGCAGGTGATCGATGTGGTCACGGCCATCGTCGGCGTGCAACGCGACTTTGGCAATCGAGGCGATCGCAAGGTCGCGCGGCTGAAGTACCTGGTGGCCAATTGGGGAGTCGAAGCCTTCAAGGCGAAAGTCGAAGAGTACTACGGCCAGTCGCTCGCGACGCCGCTCGATATCGTGGTCGAGGGGCACGACGATCACATCGGTTGGTTTTCCCAGGGCGACGGTCGTTGGTTCTACGGGCTGAACGTCGAGAATGGCCGCATTAAGGACGAGGGCGACTTCCGACTGAAGTCGGCACTGCGAGAAATCTGCGGCAAGCTCGCGCCGCCGCTGCGACTGACGGCCCATCAGGGTTTGCTGTTCACCGATTTGGAGGAGGGGGCGAAGTCGACGATCGACGAGATTCTCCGCCGTCACGGTGTGCCGCTCCACGACGAGCTGAGCGTGGTACGACGCTGGTCGATGGCCTGTCCCGCAATGCCGACGTGTGGCCTGGCGGTCACCGAAAGCGAACGGGCCTTGCCCGGCATCATGGACAAGCTGGAACGCGAACTGGACCGCCTCGGCCTGGCGGACGAGGTGTTTACAACTCGCATGACCGGCTGCCCGAACGGCTGCGCGCGTCCTTACAACTCGGATATCGGCCTGGTCGGCAAGACACTGGGCAAGTACACGATCTTGCTGGGGGGCCGCACCCAGGGCGATCGCTTGAACACGGTCTTTCAGGACGTCGTTCCTGCAGAAGAGGTCGTCAGCACGCTGGTGGCCCTGTTCGAGCTCTTCAAGGAGCAGCGTCACGAGGGCGAGCAGTTCGGCGACTTTTGCGATCGTCGCGGGGTAGCCGAGCTGGCGGCCGAAGTCGGCGGTCCGGCGACGGCACAGTAGCAACGCGACGCCCGCAGCGCCCGCGGAACGATTCGCTTCGGTCGGCTCGCTCTACAGAAGCGCCCCCGCAGAGAACTGGCCCGTAGAATCGCCTCGCGGTATCGCCGCCTAGAGCGAGGGACGCTCGTCGCTCTCTTCTTCCGCGGAGTCTTGCTCCTGCGGATCGGCCGGGCTCTCGTCGTCATCGAAGTCCGTCGACTCCTCGGACTCCGTCGCCTCTTCCGCCTCCGCGCCCGGGGCCTCGCCGGCCTGAGGTTCGTCGCCCGCGGGCCCGTCTTCTTCGCTGCCCCCCTGCACCTCCCGCCAAGGCTCACGCCGGCGATAGCTCTCCAGTTCCGCCTTCAGCTGATCGGTCACTTCGCCCTCGCCCAGCTCGACGGCCTTCTCGGCCCATTTGACCGCCTCGTCGAAGTCTCCCGATTCGGCGTGGGCGGCGGCCAGCGTGCTGAGAATGTAGGCCTCCTTATACTCGGTGATCCGGCAGGCTTCCTCGGCCAATTCGATGGCCCGCGAACCGTTGCGGAGTTGCTCGTCGGGCGAGGTGGCCATCAGCCAGGCCATGTTGTTGAGAATGCCGGGGTCCTGCGGCTGGAGCTGCCGGGCCTTTTCGTAATCGGCCAGGGCCTCGCTCTGCCGGGCCAGACTCAACAGGGCATCGCCTCGATGTCGATAGATGCGGGCGTTCTCCAGCCCATTGTCGAGCAACTGATCGAAAACGCCGATCGCCTTTTCTGAATCTTCATTGGCCAGGTACAGCGTGCCGAGCAGCGTCAACATCTCGCGACTGTCGGGATCGCCCCGCACGGCACGCTCCACGCCGGAAATCGCCTCGTCGAAGCGACCGAGCTCGACGAGCAACTGTGCCCGCAGCTCAATTGCCGCCTTCATGCTCGGCTGAAACGCCAGCACGCGGGAAACCAGCTTGAGGGCGGCCTTGGTATCCCCCGTCGCCTGAAGCACCCGCGCGTGCGTCAACTGGACGCCCGGATTGCGGGGATTGAGCGAGAGCGCCCGGTTGCCGTCCTCGAGCGCCTTGTCGAATTGATTCGACAACAGATAGAGGCGGGCCCGCTGCGCGTAAACGGCCGGATCGTCGGGAGCCAGCTCGGCCGCTCTGTTCAGTTCGGCGAGCGATTCGTCGACGCGTTCGAGCATTGCCAGCACCATCGCCTTGGTGATGTAGTGCTGCGGGTTGTCGGGCTCCAGCGTGATGATCTTCTGCAGGTCGGGAACGGCTCGCTCGTAGTCGCCCGCCTCGAGCCAGGCCATCGCCCGTGCGTTCACCGCTTCGAGATTCGAGGGGTCGAGCTCGATCGAGGCGTCGAGATCGGCGGCCCGCTGAGCAGGGTCTTCGCGAATGGCGGCCCGATAGGCGTAGGCTTTCGACTTCGTCGTATCGTCGCCGCCGCTGGTGTCGATCGCTCGTTGATAAGCCGCCAGCGCCTTCTCACGATCGCCGTCGGCGCCGGGCAGCGCGTAGAGCCGCGCCTGCAACAGGTGCAGTTCAGGATTGTCGGGATCGTACTTGATCGCTTCGACCAGGTCGGCCAGGGCGAGACGGCGATACTGTTGCCATCTCGGATCGGGCGGCTGCTGATCGAGAACCGGTGAGCTGAGCAGGGTCGCCCGCTCGTGCCGCGTCGCCGAGATCAAGGTCTTGGCCCAGGCGGCATCCTCCTCGACGAGTCCCGCCTCGAGGGCCGACTCAGCCAGTTCGATCACGTTGGCGAGGTCCTGCACCCGCGCTGCGCGCAACTTCAGCTTGGTGGCCGCATCTAAATCGGCCTGGCCGGGCGACGGCTCGGGAGCCAGGGTTCGCGGCTCCTGGGCAAGCGCCGGCAGCGTGAAGCCGATGCCGCAGAACAGGGCGGCCAGCAACAAGGTCCGCCTGAGCAACAGTAGCGAGTTGTGGGACGGCACGATCCGTTTCATCCTGATCTCGTTGACTTGATCGGCAGCTCGCAAGGACAACGTGCAGCGACCGACCCGACGGTAGGCAACCGGCAATCTCCTCAAATCGCCCCCGATGGCCACGCGCCCCTGACCTGACGGCCGGACGCGAAACTCTCCTCGTCATTTTACGGAAGATGTGTCGCCTTGGCGATGCGAATCGAAAATCGGCGGCCGCCACGGGCCAAGTGCCCGCTCCTCGGCCGCACGGTTCCTTCGTCACACGGCTCGCCGGCGGACGGCGGCCATCTTCGCTAGGGGGCCGTCGCTACGGGGCCGCAGCGCCGGCCAGCGATTCGCCCTTGTCGAGCGGCACCGGCACGAACTTGGAGAGCAGCTCGCCCGTCATCGCGTCGTGCAGATAGACCTCTCCGCCGAAGCCACCTGAGGCGACCCGCTTGGCATCGGGGCTGAAGGCCGCGGTAAACACACCCGCCTCGATGCCCGCCAGCTTTGATTGCACCTTGCCGGTCTCGACGTCGTAGACCCACACCTCACCCTGGCGATCCTTGCTGCTTGCCGCCACGATGTGACGTCCGTCGCGACTGAACTGCACCGAGAAGACACGCCCCGGCAAGGCGGGAAACTTGCGAATCAAATTGAAGTCATCGCCGATGCGACGGGCCTGCGTGCGAAACATCTTGTAGATCTTCGGCACCCCGTCCGCTCCGCCGATCACCAGCTCGTCCTTCTCCGGATGTCGATCGACCGAATAGAGGCCACCCTTGAGCGCCCCCGGCGTGATCGAGGTGATGTTGTCGATGAACCGCTGCGTGGCGACGTGATTGAGCTTCATCGTGCGGTCGCGACTGACCGACACCAGGTGGTCTCCCTGCACCGAGAAGACGCTGTCGAGAACCCAGTCGTCGTGCGTCCGCTGATAGAAGACCTGCTCGCCGTCTTCGACCCGGATGGCCCGCAACGTATTGTCGCCGCAACCAAAGGCCACCAGCGAACCGTCAGGTGACCAGCTCGCGCCGTAAATCGTATCGTAGGTAACCGAGATGGAACGTTCGAGTTCGCGATCGGCCACGTTCCAGATCTGCAACTCGCCGAGCCGACCGGGCGAACCACCCGTTACGGCCAGTCGCGTTCCGTCGGGCGAGAACATCGCCGACTCGATCCGCTCGGAAAGTCCCACCAGGCGACCGGCCAACTGTGCCTTGCCGTCGGCGTCGATCTCGTGCAGCAACACTTCGTGATAGCCCGACACCGCCAGCAGCTTGCCGTCGGGCGAGAAGTCGACCGAGGTGATCAGCGGGGCCGATTCGTACTGCGGCGGGTTGTCCGCGTCGTAGATGGCCGTGTCGGCGGCCGGTGTGTCGTCCTTGGCCCCCTCTTCGAGCCAGCGTCGAATCAGCGCGAACTGGTCAGCGGTCAGCGGATTGCCGTCCTTGGGCATCTCGGCCACACCGTCGACCGCTTCGATCTGCTCGAGCAGCGTTCCTTCCTCCGGATCGCTGGCCACGACGACCGGATCGCCCGAATCGCCGCCTTCAAGCAGACCGGTGAAGTTGGTCATGTCCAGACCACCCTGGGGCTTGGCCGGCTGATGGCAGCCGAAACAGCGAGCCTGAAAGATCGGTCGCACGTCGCGGTAGTAGCTAACCGCGCCGTCTTCGGTGGCCTGAGGAGCGTCCTCGGCCCGCGCGACCGCGGCAAGTGTCAACAGCGACAGACAGAACACGGAAAGCGGCAAGGCACGTCGCATCGAGGGAAGATCCTCTCGGGTTCTTGGCAGGGGGACGCGTCGGCTATGGCCAACGCGGCAGGTGGGAGGGCCGGCCGGGTGCCCCGAGGGCACGCGACCTTCCAGTATAGTGTGCCGCCGACCCCGACGACAATTGTCGCGACGAACGGTGGGCCCGGCGGCGACCGCAACGACGGCTCACCCGCCCGAGTGGCAACCAAGTGACGCGGGCGACCCAATGTGGCGAATGGGGCTAGTGAGCCCGCCAAAAGCCGGGTAGCAGCAGCACCAGGATCACGAAGATCTCCAGCCGTCCGAGCATCATCAGAAACGTAAACAACAGCTTCGCCGCGGGACTGAACAGGGCGTAGTTCTGTTTGGCCCCCACCACGCCCAGCCCCGGTCCGATGTTGTTCAGGGTGGCCGCAATGCCCGAGGCGCTGTCGATCAGTTTGTGCTCGATGCTGCGTTCGGCGGCCTCCGCGGCGACCTCGCCGTCGGCCAGCATCGTCTCGCGCCAGGTGTCATCGGGCTCCATCGCCACCAGGGCCATCCAACTGAACACGAAGATCACCAGCACCAGCCCGAAGTAGACCAGGATGTTGCGACGCAGCTCGGGATCCTCGACCGGCTGTCCGCTAATCCGCAGCGGCCGGACGACGCTGGGGTGATAGGCCCGCTCGAGCTCCAGCCCCATAATCTTGAGAAACAGGATGTGGCGAATCACCTTCAGTCCGCCGCCGGTGCTGCCCGCGCACCCGCCGACGAACATCAACAGGAACAACAAACCGCGACCGACGCTGTTCCAACTGTTGAAGTCGGCCGTGGTACCGTAGCCGGTGGTTGTCATGACGGAGACCACCTGGAACAGGCCGTGCCGAACGCCTTCGCCCCAGCTGCCAAAGTCCTGATGAAAGCGTCCGAATCCGAGGATCACCAGCGTGCCGCCCACAATGACCAGCGCGAAGACCCGCCATTCCAGGTCGGCGAACAACTTGCCGGGCTGCAGCACGAGCACGAAGTAGAGCAGCGTAAAGTTCGTGCCGGCGAGCACCATGAAGACGATGATCGTGACCTCGATGAGGACGGCCTGCGTCTCGCTGATGTAGGGCAAAGTGGCGAACGCCCCCACGCTGTCGTTGTAGGTGCTGAAGCCGCCGGTGGCCATCGTGCCGAACGAGTGACAGAGCGAATCGAACCAGTCCAAGCCCTCGACCCGCAACAGCAGCGTGAGCACCGCGGTGAGACCCAGGTAGATCGAGGCGAAGTACCAGGCCGTGTGCTGCATGCGGGCCTGTGAACCTTCCTTGCTCGGCCCCGGCATTTCGGAGCGCATCAAGGCCTTGCCGGCAGAACCCTGACCGAGGATTGCCACGAACAAGACGATGATGCCCAGACCGCCGAGAAAGTGGGTACTGCTGCGCCAGAACAAGATCGAGCGCGGCACCAGGTCTGGATCTTCCAGATCGGTAATGACCGTGGCGCCCGTCGTGCTGAAGCCGGACTGCGATTCGAAGAGGGCATCCCAGACCTGCATCGGGCGCTCGGGTCCCAGTTTGGTGCCGCTGATCAGATAGGGAAGCGCGCCGAGCACGGTGGCCAAGACCCAGCTCAGTCCGACGACCGCCATGGCCTCCTTGCGATAGAGGCTGCCGTTGGCTTCGCGACCCAAATACCACAGCAGGCCCCCCACCGCGGCCGCCACGACGATCGACCCGGCCAGCCCGATGAAGCCGGCCCGTTCAAACTCGGCCGCGGCCCCCAGCGCCGGCAAGGTCCAGGGCAGGCTGAATACCATCGTGCCGCCGATGAGGAACGCGATGCGACTCAGCATTTTTGCCAGAAGAGAGAAATTCATGGCCGAGGATGCATCGCGTGGGTGGTTTCAAGAACCAGCGGGAGTGTCAAGCAACGGGACTGTCAAGCGAGGGGGCGTCAAAGACGTTTCGG
>ERZ869936.1034-NODE-1034-length-21703-cov-6.805294_pt1 | contig 21703 bp, 16 predicted proteins | sample MGYA00520876_ERZ869936 | MGnify/ENA primary metagenome ERZ869936 (study PRJEB32218, sample SAMN09650985) | biofilter metagenome | isolation source: enrty point of leading RO module | place: Saudi Arabia: Thuwal, RO plant located on Red Sea | collected 2016-02-17 ...
GTTCGTCGAGCTCGAGGAGCTGACCGCGGAGCGCGACCGCCTGAACATCGAGTGGGGCCAGCTGCAGATCGAGCAGAGCACTTTCGCCACGCACGGGCGCATCGAGCGGCTCGCCGCCGACGAGCTGAAGCTTACGCGGCCGGAAGCCGCCGACATCTACGTGATCGAACGCGAATGAGCAGGGGAGCGGAAACCAAGGAGCAGACGGCACGACGCTTCGCCGGCCGGCTGGCGCTGGTCGGGCTGTGCTTCGTGCTCGCGGCCGCCTCGCTGGTCGCGCGCGCCGTGCACCTGCAGGTGTTCAACCGCGACTTCCTGAACCAGCAGGCCGACACGCGCCACCTGCGCACCGAGAAGATCAGCGCGCACCGCGGCGCGATCCTCGATCGCAACGGCGAGCCGCTCGCGATCTCGACGCCGGTGGACAGCATCTGGGCCAATCCCCAGGAACTCGCCGTCGCCGTCGACCGCGTGCCGCAGCTGGCGCGCGCGCTCGACATGGACCCGCCGCTGCTGATGCGGCGGATCACGCGCAGCATGAACCGCGAGTTCCTGTACCTGAAGCGGCACCTGTCGCCGGAACAGGCGCATCGCGTGCTGGCGCTCAAGCTGCCCGGCGTCAACGTCATCCGCGAGTACCGGCGTTTTTACCCGGCCGGTGAAGTCACCGGCCACCTCGTCGGGTTTACGAACGTCGACGACGAGGGCCAGGAAGGGCTCGAGCTCGCCTACAACTACTGGCTCGGCGGCGAGTCCGGCGCGAAGCGGGTCCTGAAGGACCGGCTCGGGCGCTCGGTCGAGAACGTCGAGAGCATTCGCCCGCCGAGCCCCGGCAAGGACCTGCGCGCGAGCATCGACCTGCGCCTGCAGTATCTCGCCTACCGTGCACTGAAAGGCGCGATTCGCGAGTTCGACGCGAACTCCGGTTCGATCGTGATCCTCGACGTCGAGAGCGGCGAGGTGCTGGCGATCGTCAACCAGCCGTCCTACAACCCGAACGACCGCGCGCAGTACTCGGCGGAACGCTACCGCAACCGCGCAATCACGGACATCTTCGAGCCCGGTTCCAGCATCAAGCCGCTGGTCGTGGCCGCGGCCCTGGAGAGCGGCGAGTACCGCCCGGGGTCGCTGGTCGACACGTCGCCCGGCTTCGTGCGGGTCGGCGCCAAGCGCATCGAGGACCGTCGCAACCTGGGCCGCGTGAGCCTGACGACCGTGCTCGCGCGCTCGAGCAACGTCGGCGTGACCAAGGTGGCGATGGCGCTGGAGCCCGACCAGCTGTGGGGCACGATGACCCGCTTCGGGCTCGGCTCGCTGACCGCGAGCGGATTCCCGGGCGAGTCCGCCGGCCTGCTTACGCACTTCAATCACTGGCGGCCGATCAACCAGGCGACGCTCGCCTATGGCTACGGCCTGTCCGTCACGCCGTTGCAGCTGGCGCAGGCCTACGCGGTGCTGGCACGCGATGGCGAGCATCGCCCCGTGTCGCTGGTCGTGCAGCCGGAGCTGCCCCGCGGGCAGACGATCATCACTGCCGACACGGCGCAGGCCGTGCGCCGGATGATGGAGGAGGTCGTGCGGCCGGGCGGCACCGGCGTCAAGGCGGCGGTGCCCGGCTACCGGGTGGCCGGCAAGACCGGCACTGCCTGGAAATTCACGGCCGGCGGCTATTCGAAGGACCGTTACCTGTCCGTGTTCGCCGGCTTCGCGCCGGCCAGCGCGCCGCGCCTCGCGGCCGTCGTCGTCATCGACGAGCCGCACGGCGAGCTGTACTACGGCAGCGACGTCGCCGCGCCGGTGTTTGCCGAGGTCATGGCCGAGTCGCTGCGCCTGCTCGCCGTGCCGCCGGACTCGCTGCCCGCACGCGACGCGGACGGCAAGCTCATGCAGGCGATGAGCCGGTGAACGTGCCAGCCCGCATCGACAATGCCCTGCCGCGGCTCTCGGCGCTGCTCGCCGGCATCGCCGACGCGCCGCCGGTCGAGGTGCACGAGCTCGCCAGCGACAGCCGGCGCCTCGGCAGCGGCGCCGTGTTCCTCGCCTGCCGCGGCGCGCGCAGCCACGCGCTCGAACACCTCGACGCGGCCCTCGCCGCAAGGCTCGCTGCCATCGTCTGGGACGCCGATCCCGACGTCGCTCCGCCGGCCGGCGTCACCGCGGTCGCGGTACCGGGGCTGAAGGCCCGGCTCGGCGAGATCGCGGACCGTTATTTCGGCGAGCCGTCGCGGACGGTCCGGGTCAGCGGCGTTACCGGCACCAACGGCAAGACGACCGTGGCCTGGCTGCTGGCCCAGGCGCGCGAACGTCTCGGCCAGCGCACGGCCTACATCGGCACGCTGGGCGCGGGCCTCGACGACATCGCGACTGCGACGGGCCTGACGACGCCGGACTGCGTCGAGCTGCATCGCCTGCTCGCGGAGTTTCGCGACGCGGGGGCGCGGCACGCCGCGCTCGAGGTCTCGTCGCACGGGCTTGCGCAGGGCCGTATCGACGGCGTGCGTATCGACAGCGCGCTGTTCACAAACCTGAGCCGCGATCACATCGACTACCACGGCTCGATGCAGGCTTACTTCGACAGCAAGGCGCGCTTGTTCACCGATTTCGCCGCGGCGCGGCGCGTGATCTGCGTCGACGATGAGTACGGACGCAGGCTCGCGGAACGCTGCGGCCGCGACGCGGTGCGCGTCGCGAGCAGCCCCCTGACCGCGACGGGAGACGCCCCGTACGTGTGCGCACGGCGGGCCCGGCCCGGCGACACGGGCATGGCACTCGAGCTCGGGTCTAGCTGGGGCGATGGTCGCGTCACGCTGCCGCTCTACGGCCGCTTCAACGTCGCCAATGCACTGCTCGTGCTCGGCGCGCTCGCGGCCGACGGCGTCGAGTTCCAGGACGCGCTGGACCTGCTCGCCTGCATGCAGCCGCCGCCCGGACGCCTGCAGCGCGTGGCGAGCGGCGCCCGGCAGCCGCAGGTGTTCGTCGACTACGCGCATACGCCGGCGGCGCTGGCCGCCGCGCTCGACGCGCTGCGTCCGCACTGCGACGGCCGGCTGTGGTGCGTATTCGGCTGCGGCGGCGACCGCGACCGCGGCAAGCGCCCGGACATGGGCCGCGTCGTCGCGGGCGGCGCTGACTGCCCGGTGCTGACCAGCGACAACCCGCGCGGCGAAAACCCGGCGGCGATCATGCGCGACGTGCAGGCCGGCGTCGGCGAGGAACTCATCGCGATCGAGGACCGCGCCGCGGCGATTGCCTGGGCTATCCGCCACGCGGACGAAACCGACGTCGTGCTGATAGCCGGCAAGGGGCACGAGGACTACCAGGTCATCGGCGACCGGCGGCTGCCGTTTTCGGACTACCACGTTGCGGCAAAAGAGCTCGCGCGGGTGCGCCAGTGATCGAAGGCAGCCTGACATCGGTGGCCGAAACGCTGGGCGGGCGGCTGGCGGGCAGCGACGCGCGCTACCGCGGCGTCAGCATCGACACGCGCACGCTGGCCGACGGCCAGCTGTTCTTCGCGCTGCGCGGACCGAATTTCGACGGCGCCCGCTTCCTGCCGCAGGCGGTCGAACGTGGCGCGGCCGGCGCCGTCGTCGCGGCGGCGGAGGACGCGCCGCTGGCACAGATCATCGTCGACGACCCGCGTCGCGCGCTCGGCCAGCTCGGCCGCGCCTGGCGCGAGTCGCTGCCGGTCACCGTCATCGGTGTCACCGGTTCGAACGGCAAGACCACGGTGAAGGAACTGCTGGCGAGCTGCCTCTCTCCCACGGCGGCTACGCTTGCCACGGACGGCAACCTGAACAACGACCTTGGCGTGCCGCTGATGCTGGCGCGGCTGTCCGCCGCACACCGCTACGCGGTGCTCGAGATGGGCGCGAACCACGCTGGCGAGATCGCCTACCTCGTATCGCTGGCGCGGCCCTCTATCGTCCTGCTCAACAATGCAGGGCCGGCGCACCTCGAGGGTTTCGGTTCGCTCGACGGCGTGGCGCGCGCGAAGGGCGAGATCCTGCGCGGCGAACCGCGCCCGGCGACCGCGATCCTGAATGCCGACGACCGCTACTTCGAGCTGTGGTGCGGGTACGCCGCGGACATCGAGGTCTTGAGCTTCGGCCTCGGCGAGAACGCCGACGTGCGGGTCACCGGGCTCGTCGAGGACGGCGAGGGTTCGCGCTTTCGCCTGCGCCTGCCGGACGCCGAGATCGACGTGCGCCTGCCGCTCGCCGGCGCGCATAACGCGGTCAACGCGGCCGCGGCCGCCGCGGCCGCGCACGCGGCCGGGCTCGACGCGGCACAGATCGAGGCCGGCCTCTGCAGCGTGCGTCCGGTCGGCGGGCGCCTGGAGCCGCTGGCCGGCGCGCGCGGCGTGCAGCTCTACGACGACAGCTACAACGCGAACCCGGCCAGCGTCGCCGCGGCTGCGCGTTACCTCGCGGCGCGGCCGGGCAGGGCGTTCTTCGTGCTCGGCGACATGGGCGAACTCGGCCCCGAAGCCGCCGACCTGCACGCGAGCGTAGGCAGCGAGATCCGCGCGGCCGGGGGCGAGCGCCTGTTCGCCGGCGGGGAGCTGTCGCGCCACGCGGCGGAAGCCTTCGGTGACGGGGCGAGCTGGTACGCGAGCGTCGACGAGCTGATCGCTTCGCTCGAGAACGAACTCGGCGCCGGCGTCAACGTGCTGGTCAAGGGTTCGCGCAGCATGCGCATGGAGCGCGTCGTCGAGGCCTGCCGGGCCGGGGGAGGTCGCTAGCGATGCTGCTGTTCCTGACGAATTACCTGGCGCAGTTCGACGCCAGCTTCAATGTCTTCAACTACCTGACGCTGCGCGCGATCCTCGGTGCGCTGACCGCGCTGGCACTCAGTTTCATCATCGGTCCGCGCATGATCGCGCGGCTTTCCTCGAACCAGCTCGGCCAGCCGATCCGTACCGAGGGCCCGGTCACCCACCTGCCGAAAGCCGGCACGCCGACGATGGGCGGGGCCATGATCCTGACGGCGATCGTCGTCAGCACGATCCTCTGGGGCGATCTCGAGAACCGCTACATCTGGATCGTGCTGTTCGTGACGCTGGCCTTCGGCGTGATCGGCTACGTCGACGACTACCGGAAGCTGATCCTGCAGGACCCGTCCGGCCTGTCCGCGCGCCAGAAGTTCGCCTGGCAGTCGCTGGTCGCGGGCTTCGCCGCGGTCGCGCTCTACCTGCTCGCGGAAGACGAGATCGCGACCTCGCTGCTGATCCCGTATTTCAAGGACCTCGTCATCCCTCTCGGCATGCTGCAGATCGCGGTCACCTGGGTCTACATCGTCGGCTTCAGCAACGCGGTCAACCTGACTGACGGGCTCGACGGCCTCGCGATCATGCCGAGCGTGCTGGTCGGCGGCGCGCTCGGCGTGTTCGCCTACGTGACCGGCAACGTGAACTTCTCCGAGTACCTCGGCATTCCCTACGTCGCGGGCTCCGGCGAGATCCTCGTGTTCTGCGCGACGCTCGCCGGCGCGGGGCTCGGTTTCCTCTGGTTCAACACCTACCCGGCGCAGGTATTCATGGGCGACATCGGCGCGCTGTCGCTGGGCGCGGCGCTCGGCGTCGTCGCCGTCGTGGTCCGCCAGGAACTGGTGCTCGCGATCATGGGCGGCGTGTTCGTCGTCGAGACCGTGTCGGTCATGATCCAGGTGGCCTCGTTCAAGCTGACCGGGCGCCGCGTGTTCCGCATGGCGCCGCTGCACCACCACTTCGAGCTGAAGGGCTGGGCCGAGCCGAAGGTCATCGTCCGCTTCTGGATCATCACCGTCATCCTCGTGCTGATCGGCCTCGCGAGCCTGAAAATCCGATGAACGCAGCACTCGCAAACTCGCAGACGGCCGGCCGCGTGCTGGTCTACGGGCTCGGCAATACCGGCCTGTCGGTCGCGCGCTTCCTCGCGCGCGAGGACGTCGCCGGCGTGTTTGCCGACACGCGGGCGGCCGCGCCCGGCGTCGACGAGCTGCGGCGCATCGTGCCGGACGTCCAGCCGGTGCTCGGCCGGCCGGAACCGGCGCTGCTCGACGGTATCGCGCGCGTCGTCGCCTCGCCCGGTATCGCGGACCGCGACCCGCTGCTGGTCGCCGCGCGCGAGCGCGGCATCGAGGTCGTCTCCGACATCCAGCTGTTCGTCGAGCACGCGCAGGCGCCGTTCGTCGCCGTGACGGGCTCGAACGGCAAGAGCACCGTGACGACGCTGCTCGGCCGCATGTGCGCGGAAGCCGGGCGCCGTGCCTATACGGGTGCCAACCTCGGCGAGCCGGCGCTCGACCTGCTCGCGAAGGAGCGGCCGGAGCTGTACGTGCTGGAGCTGTCGAGTTTCCAGCTGCAGCGCACGCGCGACCTGCCCGCGCGCGTCGCCGTCCTGCTGAACATCTCGGCGGATCACCTCGACTGGCACCGCGACGAGGCCGAGTACCGCGAGGCCAAGTACCGGATCCTGCGCGAGGCCGACGCGGTCGTCATCAACCGCGCGGACCCCGCGATGCGCGAACAGGTGCCCGCGGGCTGCACCTGCCGCTCGTTCGCGCTCGATGCGCCGCGCCGGCAGAACTGGGGCCTCGTGTCGCGCGACGGCGAGGAATGGCTCGCCTGCGGCGAGGACGCGGTCATGCTTGCCTCCGCGCTGCGCCTGGTCGGTCGCCACAACCTCGAAAATGCGCTGGCGGCGCTCGCTGCCGGCGAGCTGCTCGGCCTCGAGCGCGCCGCCATGTGCCGCGCGCTTGCGGATTTCACCGGCCTGCCGCACCGCATGCAGTTCGTGCGCGAGCTCGACGGCGTGATCTACGTCGACGATTCGAAGGCAACCAACGTCGCCGCCGCGATTGCCTCCGTGCAGTCGCTCAGCGGCTCCGTCGTGCTGATTGCGGGCGGGCAGGGCAAGGGTGGCGACTTCGCCGCGCTAGCGGACGCCGTCGCGCCGTGCTTGCGCGCCGCCGTGCTGATCGGCGAGGACGCGCCGGCCATCGAGCGCGCGTTCGCCGGCCGCGTGCCGATCACGCACGCGGCAACGATGCAGCAGGCGGTGAGCGCTGCGCGTGCCGCGGCGCGCGCGGGCGACACGGTGCTGCTCGCTCCCGCCTGCGCGAGCTTCGACCAGTTCGCGAACTACGGCGCGCGCGGCGATGCCTTCGCGGCGGCCGCCGGGGAGCTCACGGCATGAGCGCGCACAACATCACGATGCCGTTCCCGGCGCGCCTGCGCTCGCCGCTCAAGCTCGACCCGGTGCTGCTCGGCACCGCGCTCGCGCTGCTGCTCGGCGGCCTCGTGATTCTCGCCTCGGCCTCGGTCGCCGTGTCCGACGACGCCGTCGGCAACCCGTTCCACTACCTCGAGCGCCAGGCCGTGGCTGCGCTGCTCGGTGTCGGCGCGGGCTTCGTCTGCCTGCTCATCCCGATGCAGGCGTGGCGGACGCTGGGCCCGCTGTTGCTGCTCGCGGCCTTCGCGCTGCTGGTCGTCGTGCTGCTGCCCGGCGTCGGCCACACCGTGAACGGCAGCACCCGCTGGCTGCGCATCGGCATCATGAACCTGCAGGTCTCGGAGCCGGCCCGCCTGTGCCTGATCCTGTACCTGTCGGGCTACCTCGTGCGCCACAACAAGTCGCTGCGCGAGCGCTTCACCGGCTTCGCCTTCCCGATGCTGGTCGTGTCAGCCGCCTGCGGCCTGCTGCTGGCGGAACCCGACTTCGGCGCCGCGATCGTTCTGCTCGCGACCGCGCTGGCGATGCTGTTCGTCGCCGGCGCCCGCTTCCGCGACTTCTTCGTGTTTTTCGCGGCCGGCTGCATCGCGATGGCGGTGCTCGCGCTGACCTCGCCGTATCGACTGAACCGCCTGACCGCGTTCCTCGATCCGTGGGCGGACCCGTACAACTCCGGCTTCCAGCTGACCCAGTCGCTGATCGCGATCGGTCGCGGCGAGTGGTTCGGCGTCGGACTCGGCGACGGCGTGCAGAAGCTCTTCTACCTGCCGGAGGCGCACACCGATTTCGTCTTCGCCGTGTTCGCCGAGGAATTCGGCCTCGCCGGTTCGCTGTGCCTGATCGCGCTCTTCGGCGTGCTGCTGCTGCGCATCGGCAGGCTCGCGCTGCGCGCGGCGAACGCCGACCGGCTGTTCGAGGCCTGCGTCGCCGTCGGCCTCGGCACCTGGCTCGGCCTGCAGGTGTTCATCAACCTCGGCGTGAACATGGGTCTCCTGCCGACCAAGGGGCTGACGCTGCCGCTGGTCAGCTACGGCCGCTCGAGCCTGATCGTGACGATGGCCGCGATCGCGATCCTGCTGCGCATCCATCACGAGCTCGCGACCGACGCGAGCCCGGCGAACCGGCGGCGGCCGCGGAGGCGCGCATGACGGCGGGTCCCGTACTGGTCATGGCCGGCGGCACCGGCGGCCACGTGTACCCGGCGCTCGCGGTCGCAGAGGCGCTGCGCGAGCGCTCGCGCGCGGTCGTCTGGCTCGGCACCCGCCGCGGCCTCGAGGCGCGTGTCGTGCCGGCGGCCGGCATCCCGATCGAGTGGGTCAGCGTGCAGGGCCTGCGCGGCAAGGGCCGCCTCGCGCTGCTGGCCGCGCCGTTCCGGCTGGCGCGCGCTCTCTGGCAGTCCTTGCGCATCGTCGCCCGGCACCGGCCCGCCGCCGTGCTGGGCATGGGCGGCTTCGTCAGCGGGCCGGGCGGCGTCGCCGCCTGGCTGCTGCGCCGGCCGCTCGTGATTCACGAACAGAACGCCGTCGCCGGCGTCACCAACCGTCTTCTGGCGCGCCTTGCCCGGGTCGTGCTGCAAGCCTTCCCGGTCAGTTTTTCTTCCTCGCGTGCGCGCACCGTGGGTAACCCGGTGCGCCGCGACATCGCCGCGTTGCCGCCGCCGGCCGAGCGCCTTGCCGGGCGCACGGGGCCGGTGCGGCTGCTCGTGCTCGGCGGCAGCCAGGGCGCGCTGGCGCTGAACCGACTCGTGCCGGCCGCGCTCGCGCTGCTCGAGCCCGGCGCGCGGCCCGCCGTGCGTCACCAGACCGGCGCGCGCACGGCGGCCGAGGCGCAGGCCGCCTACCGCGACGCCGGCGCGGAAGCCGAACTCTGCGATTACATCGAGGACATGGCCGCGGCTTACGGCTGGGCCGACCTCGTCGTCTGCCGGGCCGGCGCGCTGACCGTTGCCGAGGTCTCGGCGGCCGGACTCGGCGCCGTGTTCGTGCCGTTCCCGGCCGCCGTCGACGATCACCAGACAGCCAACGCGCGCGGCCTGGTCGACGCAGGCGCCGCGCTCGTGTTGCAGGAAGCCGAGCTCGATGCCGCGCGCCTCGCGTCGGTGCTCGGCGAGTGGTGCGCGGATCGCGCGGGCCTGCTCGCGCGGGCCGAGGCGGCGCGCGCCCGTGCACGGCCATCGGCGCTGGCCGACATCACCGGCGTCTGCCTGGAACTCGCGGAGGCGGCCCCGTGATCGAACGCATGCGCCGCATCAACCGCGTCCATTTCGTCGGCATCGGCGGCTCCGGCATGTCCGGCATCGCCGAGGTGATGCTGAGCCTGGGCTACCGCGTGCAGGGCTCCGACCTGGCGCGCGGCAGCACCGTCGCCCGGCTCGAGAAGCTCGGCGCTCAGGTATTCATCGGCCACGACGCGAAGCACGTCGCAGCGGCGGATGCCGTCGTCGTCTCCAGCGCGGTGCGCGAGTCGAACCCGGAGGTGGTCGCCGCGCGCGAGCTGCGCCTGCCCGTCGTCGCGCGCGCGGAGATGCTCGCCGAGCTGATGCGTTTCCGCTACTCGATCGCGGTCGCCGGAACCCACGGCAAGACCACGACGACCAGCCTGGTAGCGAGCGTGCTCGCCGAGGGCGGGCTCGATCCGACCTTCGTCATCGGCGGCCGCCTGAAGAGCGCGGACAGCAACGCGCGGCTCGGCCGCGGCGACTACCTGGTGGCGGAGGCCGACGAGAGCGACGCCTCGTTCGTACACCTGAAACCGATGCTCGCGGTCGTGACCAACATCGACGCCGATCACATGTCGACCTACGCGGGCGACCTCGACCGGCTGCGCCACGGCTTCGTCGAGTTCCTGCACAACCTGCCGTTCTACGGTCTCGCAGTCGTGTGCGCGGACGACGCCGGCGTGGCGAGCATCATGGGCGAGATCAACCGCTCCGTCGTTACCTACGGCCTCGCGGACGAGGCCGACGTCCGCGCGGAAAACGTCCGGCATGCCGAGCGCTACACCGAGTTCGACGTCGTCAGTCGCGACCGCGACGGCAGGCTGGCCGTCCGCCTGCACCTGCCCGGACTCCACAACGTCCGCAACGCGCTGGCGGCGATCGCCGTCGCCCACGAACTGGGCATCGGCGACGACGCGGTCGCGGCGGCGCTGACCGCGTTCGAGGGCATCGACCGGCGCTTCCAGTCGCTTGGCGAAGTGCAGACGACCGCCGGCAGCGTGCTGCTGATCGACGACTACGGGCACCACCCGACCGAGATCGCGGCGACGATCGCCGCCGCGCGCGCCGGCTGGCCGGGGCGCCGCGTCGTGCTGATGTTCCAGCCGCATCGCTACAGCCGCACGCGCGACCTGCTGGACGACTTCGCGAGCGTCCTTTCGGAGGTCGACGTGCTGCTGCTGCTCGAGGTCTACGCGGCCGGCGAGGACCCGATCGCCGGCGCCGACGGCCGGGCGATGGCCCGCGCCGTGCGCAGCCGTGGCGGCGTCGAGCCGGTCTTCGTCGATTCCTTCGACGAAGCGCTGGCCGTGCTGCCGGGCCTGTTGGCCGACGGCGACCTGCTGCTGACGATGGGCGCGGGCGACATCGGCGCCTTCGCGGCGCGCCTGCCAGCCGAGCTCGGCGCCATGCCGGCGCGCGGGGTGCGCTCATGATGGCCGCGCTGTCCTCGCAGCCGCGCGGCGAACTGCGCCGCGACGAGCCGATGAGCCGGCATACTTCGCTGCGCGCCGGCGGCCCGGCCGAGCTGTTCTTCCGGCCGGCGGACGTCGACGACCTGTCCGGCTTCCTGCGCGAGCTGGATCCCGCGACGCCCGTGTTCTGGTTCGGCCTCGGCTCGAACCTGCTCGTGCGCGACGGCGGCCTGCGCGGCGTCGTCGTCGCGACCGGCGGCCTGTTCCGCGAGCTCGAGCGCGAGGGTCCTGCGCGGGTGCGCGCCGGCGCGAGCCTGCCGTGCACGCAGCTCGCGCGCCAGTGCATCCGCTGGGGCCTGGGCCCCTCGGAGTGGTTCGCCGGCATACCCGGAACGGTCGGCGGCGCGCTCGCGATGAACGCGGGCGCGCACGGCGGCGAGACCTGGGAGCGGGTCGTCAGCGTGCGCACGATGGATCGTGCCGGGCGCATTCGCGAGCGCGGGCCCGCGGACTACGAGGTGGGCTACCGGCACGTCGCCGGGCCGGCCGGCGAGTGGTTCATCGAGGCGCTGTTCGAGTTCGACCCGGACGCGAAGCCGAGCATGCAGGCCATGAAGGACATGCTCGCGAAGCGACGCGACACGCAGCCGCTCGGCCTGCCGAGCTGCGGCTCGGTATTTCGCAACCCGCCGGGCGATCACGCCGCGCGCCTGATCGAGAGCTGCGGGCTCAAGGGATTCGGCGTCGGCGGCGCCGTGGTCTCGGACAAGCACGCGAATTTCATCATCAATCGCGACGACGCGAGCGCGACCGACATCGAGGCGGTCATTCGCCATGTGCAGGCCACCGTCCGCGCCGAGTGCGGCGTCGAGCTCGTCTGCGAAGTCCGGATTGTCGGCGAGGAGTCCGCATGAGCGCGCCGACCGACCGCATCGTCGTCGAGGATCCGCGCGAGTTCGGGCGTGTCGCGGTGCTGCTCGGCGGTTTTTCCGCCGAGCGCGAGGTGTCGCTGACGAGCGGAAAGGCAGTGCTCGAGGCGCTGATAGCGCGCGGCGTCGCGGCGGAAGCCTGGGACCTGGCGGAGCGCGACCTGCGCGCGTTCGCGGCGGCCGGATTCGACCGCGCCTGGATCGCGCTGCACGGGCCCGGCGGCGAGGACGGATCGCTGCAGGGGGCGCTGGAATGGCTCGGCGTGCCGTACACCGGCAGCGGGGTCATGGCCTCGGCCGTCGCGATGGACAAGGTGCTGAGCAAGCACGTGTTCAGCGCCGCCGGCATCCCGACCCCGGCGTACCGGGTCGTGCGCAGCGTCGCCGAGGCGCGGCTGGCGGCGGACGCCTTCGGCTACCCGCTCGTGACGAAGCCGGCCCGCGAGGGATCCAGCGTCGGCATGAGCAAGGTGTTCGACGCGAGCGAGCTCGACGAGGCGACGGAACTCGCGCTCGGCTTCGGCGCGCCGGCGCTGGTCGAGACCTGCATCGTCGGCCGTGAACTCACGGTATCGGTGCTGCAGGGCGTCGCGCTGCCGAGCATCCGGATCGAAACGCCGCGCGTCTTCTACGACTACCGCGCGAAGTACGAGTCGGAGCGGACCCGTTACATCTGTCCCGGCAGCCGCGACGCCGACGACGAGGCCCGCTACGCCGCGCTGGCACTCGAGGCTTTCGAGCTGCTCGGCTGCAGCGGCTGGGGGCGGATCGACTTCATGACCGGCCGCGACGACGAGCCGCAGGTGCTCGAGGTCAACACGGTACCCGGCATGACGAGTCACAGCCTCGTCCCGATGGCGGCACGCGAGGTCGGCATCGACTTTGCGGAGCTGTGCTGGCGTGTACTCGAGACCAGCATGCGCAACCAGGCGACGCGCGCGCGGGAGGTGGCGGCCAATGGCGCGTAAACAGGCCAGGCGCCGGAAGAGCGAGCCGCGGCCGCGCCTGCGGCTGCCGAAGCTGCCCCTCGCGCGCATCGCGATGGCGCTCGTGGCGAGCGGCGTCGTGTTCGCGACCTATCGCCTGAGCGCGACGCTCCTGGACCGGCCGATCACGGCCATCACGATCGACGGGCCGTTCCAGCGCGTGAGCGCGCTGCAGATCGAGGAAGCGATCGCCGACGAGCTGTCGCGCGGCTTCCTGACGGCCGATCTCGACGCGGTCCAGGCACGCCTGACCGCGCTGCCCTGGATCGACCGCGCGAACGTCGTGCGTCGCTGGCCGGGGCAGCTCGAGATCAGCGTGACCGAGCAGGTGCCGGCCGCGTGCTGGGGCGAGAACGGCCTGCTGAATACGCGCGGCGAGCTGTTCGTGCGCGATGCGCGCCACGTGCCCGCGGAGTTGCCGCGCCTGTCCGGGCCGGACGGACGGTCCGCCGAGGTCGCAGAGCGCTACCTGACGATCCGCGAACAGCTGATCCCGCGCGGCCTCGACGTGCGCGAGCTGACGCTGGACGCCCGCGGCGCATGGTCGATGACGCTGTCGAACGGCATCGAGATCCGTCTCGGCCGGCGCAACGTCGCCGAGCGCACCGCGCTGTTCCTCGACGTCGTCGCCGATCTGGTCACGCGCCGAGCGCGCGACATCGTCTTCGTCGACATGCGCTATTCGAATGGTTTCACGGTCGGCTGGCACGGCGAGGCGCCGGCCATGTCCGAGGACGAGCCTGGCGGCCGGCAGATGCTGGCCGGAACGGCAATGAACGCCAATCCCGGGGATGCGAACGAGTGAGCAAGCGAGCGGAGAAAAACCTGATCGTCGGCCTCGACATCGGCACGTCGAAGGTCGTTGCAATCGTCGGCGAGGTCACCGAGGACGGCGGCATCGAGGTCGTCGGCATCGGTTCGCACCCGTCGCGGGGCCTGAAAAAGGGCGTCGTCGTCAACATCGAGTCGACGGTGCACTCGATCCAGCGCGCCGTCGAGGAAGCCGAGCTGATGGCCGGCTGCGACATCCATTCGGTGTACGCGGGCATCGCCGGCAGCCACGTGCGCAGCCTGAACTCGCACGGCATCGTCGCGATTCGCGACAAGGAAGTCAGCGCCGGCGACGTTGACCGCGTCATCGACGCGGCGCGCGCCGTCGCGATCCCGGCCGACCAGAAAATCCTGCACATCCTGCCGCAGGAATTCCTGATCGATAACCAGGAAGGCATCCGCGAGCCGATCGGCATGTCCGGCGTGCGCCTCGAGGCCAAGGTGCACATGGTGACCGGCGCTGAGTCCGCCGCACAGAACATCGTCAAGTGCGTGCAGCGCTGCGGCCTCGAAGTCGACGACATCGTGCTCGAGCAGCTCGCGTCCAGCTACTCGGTGCTGACCGAGGACGAGAAGGAGCTCGGTGCCTGCATCGTGGACATCGGCGGCGGCACGACCGACATCGCGGTATTCCTGGGCGGCGCGATCCAGCACACCGCGGTGATCCCGATCGCCGGCGACCAGGTCACGAACGACATAGCCGTGTCGATGCGTACGCCGACGCAGTATGCCGAGGAGATCAAGATCAAGTACGCCTGCGCGCTGTCGCAGCTCGCGAACTCGGACGAGACGATCGAGGTGCCGAGCGTGGGCGACCGGCCGCCCCGGCGGCTCGCGCGGCAGACGCTCGCAGAGATCGTCGAGCCGCGTTTCGAGGAGCTGTTCGGCCTGATCCGCGACGAGCTGCGGCGATCCGGCTTCGAGGAGCTGATCGCCGCCGGCGTCGTGATCACCGGCGGCAGCGCGAAGATGGAAGGCGCGGTCGAGCTGGCCGAGGAGGTCTTCCACATGCCGGTGCGCCTCGGCGCGCCGCAGTACGTAGAGGGCCTGACGGAGGTGGTGCGCAACCCGATCCACGCCACCGGCGTCGGCCTGCTCCTGTACGGCTACGAGAACCTGGCGCGCCGCGGACGCCGCAGCGCGCCGGTAGGGGGATCCATAGGCGACGTGTGGGAACGCATGAAAGCCTGGTTCCAGGGACGATTCTGAGGTCCGCCGCCGGGCGGCGGCGGACGAAGTAAAGGGCGCGGCGCCTGCGGGCGTTCGCAGTAGCAAGGAAGAGTGAGCAAACAGGGAAACGCGAGATCCTGAAGCGGAGGAAATACTCATGTTCGAGTTGATGGATGCGCACAGCCAGAGTGCGGTAATCAAGGTCATCGGAGTCGGCGGTGGCGGCGGCAATGCCGTCGCGCACATGGTCAACGCCGGCATCGAGGGCGTGGACTTCATTTGCGCCAACACGGACGCACAGGCGCTGAACTCGGCGCGCGTGCGCACGGCGCTGCAGATAGGTTGCAACATTACCAAGGGACTCGGCGCCGGCGCCGACCCCGACGTCGGCCGGCAGGCGGCCATGGAGGACCGCGACCGGATCCAGGAGGTGATCGAGGGCGCGGACATGCTGTTCATCACCGCCGGGATGGGCGGCGGCACCGGCACCGGCGCGACGCCGGTCGTGGCGCAGGTGGCGAAAGAACTCGGCATCCTGACCGTCGCCGTCGTCACGAAGCCGTTCATCATGGAAGGCGGCAAGCGCATGGCGATCGCGGAGCACGGCATCTCGGAGCTCGGCAAGTACGTCGATTCGCTGATCACGATTCCGAACGAGAAGCTGTTGACGGTACTCGGCGGCGACACGACGCTGCTCGATGCGTTTCGCTCGGCGAACGAGGTGCTGCAGGGCGCCGTGCAGGGCATCGCCGAGCTGATCACGCGGCCGGGCCTGATCAACGTCGACTTCGCGGACGTGCGCACGGTCATGGCCGAGATGGGCATGGCGATGATGGGCTCGGGTTCGTCGTCCGGCGAGGACCGCGCGCGCGAGGCGGCCGAGATGGCCGTCTCGAGCCCGCTGCTCGAGGACATCAACCTGGCGGGCGCGAACGGCATCCTGGTCAACGTCACCGCGGGCATGGACCTGTCGATCGGCGAGTTCCAGGAGGTCGGCAACACGATCAAGGAGTTCGCATCGGACGATGCGACCGTCGTGGTCGGCACCGTGATCGACCCGGACATGACCGATCGCATCCGGGTGACGGTCGTCGCGACCGGCCTCGGCAAGCAGGTGGCGCAGAGCGCTGCGCCGATGCGGGTCGTGCGCCGCAGCGGCGGCGAGGCGCCGCCGCCCCCGAGCCCGGCCGAGCCGAACTACCACACGCTCGACAAGCCGACCGTGCAGCGCAAGCGCGCCGTCGGCGACGGCATCGAGGACGCCGGACTGCAGGAAGACCTGCTCGACATCCCGGCGTTCCTGCGACGCCAGGCGGACTGAGCACCGCGCAAGCCCCGGCGGCCCGCGCGTCGCGCTCACTCGACGCGGGACCGCCGCCTCCGCCGCGGCCGGCCGGGATCTGCCCGGCCGGCCGCTTTTCGCATCGGCGGGTCCGCACAGGCCCGTGCATTTCTGCTTGTGCTGGCCGATGCCTGTGGTAATCTTTCGCGCAATTTGATTGAAGCAGTGGCGCCAAGTGCTTGAAAAGCCGCCGTGTTTTACCGACACGGACTACGGCCGCAAGCCCCGGCGCCAGCGCTTTCGTCCCGGGTGCGCTGCGCCGTGCAGCGGAACCGGTTTCTGACGCGCGGCCGTCCAATGCTCACGGTCGCAGCGACCGGGCCCGAAGCGGCGCCATTCATTCACAGGATTCTCGTGCAATGTTGCGACAGCGCACCCTGAAAACCGCCATACGCGCTACCGGCGTCGGCCTGCATACCGGCGAAAAGGTCTACATGAGCCTGCGCCCGGCCGCGGAGAACACCGGCATCGTGTTCCGCCGCGTGGACCTCGACGAACCCGTCGACATCCCGGCGGACCCGACGCTGGTCAGCGAGACGATGCTCGGCACGACCCTGACCCGCGACGGCGTCAAGGTCGCCACGGTCGAGCACCTGATGTCCGCGCTGGCCGGTCTCGGCATCGACAACCTCTACATCGACCTGTCCGCGCCGGAGGTGCCGATCATGGACGGCAGCGCCGCGCCGTTCGTGTTCCTGCTGCAGTCGGCGGGCATCGAGGAGCAGAACGCGGCCAAGCGTTTCGTGCGCATCAAGCGCAAGGTGCGGGTCGAGGCCGGCGACAAGTGGGCCGAGGTCAAGCCGCTGAACGGCTTCAAGGTCAATTTCCGGATCGACTTCAATCACCCCGTGTTCAACAAGCTGTCACAGGAAGCGTCGATCGACTTCTCGTCGACCTCGTTCATGAAGGAAGTGAGCCGCGCGCGTACATTCTGTTTCCTGCGCGACGTCGAGGCCCTGCGCGAGCGCAACCTGACGCTCGGCGGCAGCATGGACAATGCCATCGTGCTGGACGACTACCGGATCCTCAACGAGGATGGCCTGCGTTACGCGAACGAATTCGTCGTACACAAGATTCTCGATGCGATCGGCGACGTGTACCTGCTCGGCCGCAGCCTGCTCGGCGAGTACTCGGCTTTCAAGTCGGGCCACGACCTGAACAACAAGCTGATGCGGGCCCTGCTCGCCGACCGCGATGCCTGGGAAGAGGTGACCTTCGACGACGCCACGAAGGCGCCGATTTCCTACGCGACGCCGGTTTACGCCTGAGCGTCACCGCCGCGGGCCACGCGCACGCGGCAGCGGCTGACCTCTGCACCCGCCGCGCGCGCCGCGGCCAGCAGCGTGTCCGCCTCGAAGCGCAGGCGCGAGGCCCAGGCCGGCGAATCCGCCAGCACGGACAACTCGCCGTCGCGCACGCTCGCGGCAACCAGGCCCGCGGCCAGCTCCGGGTCCAGCGGCTCGCGCAGCGCCGCCGTCAGCGTCTGCATGTCTTGAGCGGTCTGGATAACTTTGCCGAGCCGCCCGGAAGTGGCGGATTTCAACAGCTTTTCCAGGCGGGTGATGGTCATGGAATGTGACGAAGTAGGCGTTTTTCCGATCGGTCGAGTGAACGGCGTCGCTATTCTGATGACGCAATCTTGTAATGAAAAGCGCCATTATGCATATTGATCCGACCGACAACGGCATACCCGCCGAAAGACGGGGACGCAAAACCACCGATCTAAGGGGCCCGGGATGGCCCTATGATAGCGGGGCTACCGAAGTGACCATCCGTAACAGGCTGAGAATAACGAAGAGGGCGCCAGTTCTGGCAGCCCGCCCGCAAGGGGGATGGTCGCCCAGTAACGCAAGTGCACCTAGATACGCGTCCGGGGCGTAGCTGATGAACGTAGTCATTTTCGGCAAGGGGTTCGGCAAGCCCCGGCAGATCAACCTGTCGGGCTACACCGCGTCCGCGCTTGCCGTGCTCGTGATCAGCGCCTTCTGCGGCGCTGCTTTCTGGGGTGGATACGTATTCTCCGTGCACAACGGTTCCGGCGTCAGCCTGGAGACCGCCGCGGCACTGAACGCCGAGCTCGAGGCGCAGCGGGTCGCGATCGAGGAAACCCGCCAGGCGACGGGCGACACGCTCGATGCGCTGGCGCTGCGCATCGGCCAGATGAACGCGCGGGTCATCCGCCTCGACGCGCTCGGCCGCCGCCTGACCGAGATGGCCGACATCGACGACGGCGAGTTCGACTTCGATTCGACCCCGGCGCTCGGCGGCCCGGAAGAGCCCGATCCGACCGGCTCGGCCGTCGCGGTGCCCGAGGTACTGACGGCCATGCAGGGACTCGCCGACCAGCTCGACAGCCGCGAGGCCCAGCTCAACGTGCTCGAGTCCGTGATCCTCAACCAGAACCTGAACGACCGCGTCTACCCGCAGGGCCGGCCGGTCAAGTCGGGCTGGATGTCCTCCTACTTCGGCCGGCGCACCGACCCGTTCACCGGCAAGCCGGCCAACCACCGCGGCGTCGACTTCGCCGGCAAGGAAGGCGCCGAGATCGTCGCCGTCGCCGACGGCGTCGTCACCTGGTCGGCCAAGCGCTACGGCTACGGCCAGATGGTCGAGATCAACCACGGCAACGGCTACTCGACGCGCTACGCACACAACTCCGAGAACCTCGTCGCCGTCGGCGAGGAGGTCCGCAAGGGCCAGACGGTGGCCCTGATGGGCGATACCGGCCGGGCCACGGGCCCGAACCTGCACTTCGAGGTCCTGCACCGCGGGCAGCGGGTCAATCCGGTGAAGTTCATCCGGGAAGGCTCCGCCGAGTAGGCACCGCCGGGCCGACCGGCCGCGGCCGCCGTTTCAGCCCCCGATCCGCCCCGGGAACTTGCAATGGCCCCGGGTGCCCCAAGTACCCTGTGATGCCCCGCGCCCGCCGCGCAAGCGCCGGATGCGTGATGAAAATTTCCGTCCAGCACGTAAAATACCCGACTTTGTCTGCGGCCCCCGCCGCACCGGTCGGCACTAGCAGGAGCCCTGCGTGGCAAACTTTCTGACCCGAATGTTCGGCAGCCGCAACCAGCGGCAGCTGCGGCAGTATTCCAAGGTCGTCCAGCGCATCAACTCGCTCGAGGAGGGTCTCCAGGCCCTGGACGACGCGGCGCTGGCCGCGAAAACGCCCGAGTTCCGCGAGCGGCTGGCCGACGGCGCCAGCCTCGACGACCTGCTGCCGGAGGCCTTCGCCGTCGCGCGCGAGGCCGCGCGCCGGACGCTCGGCATGCGGCCCTTCGACGTGCAGCTGATCGGCGGCATGGTCCTGCACGACGGCAACATCGCCGAAATGCGCACCGGCGAAGGCAAGACCCTGGTCGCGACGCTGCCCGCCTACCTGAACGCGCTGTCGGGCGAAGGCGTGCACGTCGTTACCGTCAACGAGTACCTGGCGCAGCGCGACGCCGACTGGATGCGCCCGGTCTACGAGTTCCTCGGCATGACCGTCGGCGTCGCGAAGAGCGGGCAGACGCCGCCCGAGAAAAAGGAAGCCTACGGCGCCGACATTACCTACGCGACCAACAACGAACTCGGCTTCGACTACCTGCGTGACAATCTCGCGTTCTCACTCGAGGACCGTGTGCAGCGCCGCCTGAACTTCGCGATCGTCGACGAGGTCGACTCGATCCTGATCGACGAGGCACGCACGCCGTTGATCATCTCGGGGCCCACCGAGGAGAACACCGACCTCTACCAGAAGATCAACAAGCTGATCCCCAAGCTCAAGCGCCACGACGAGGTCGACAAGGACACGCCGACGAATTACGAGATCGGCGCCGAGCGGGTGCTGGTCGAGGACGAGAAGGGCAAGCGGCTCGCCGCGAAAGACAGCGAGGACGGCAGCTGGACGCTCGAGGCGGCGATCGAAATGGCCGACAGCCGGGACGCGGACCTGGCGCTGGTCAAGGACGGCAAGACTGCACAGGTGCGCATCGCGCGACGCGGCCACTTCACGACCGACGAGAAGTCGAAGCAGGTGCACGTCACCGACGAAGGACACCAGTACGTCGAGGAGCTCATGCTCGGCGCCGGCCTGCTGCAGGAAGGCGAGAGCCTGTACGACGCGACCAACATACGGCTGTTGCACCACCTGAACGCGGCGCTGCGTGCGCACGTGATGTTCAACAAGGACGTCGAGTACATCGTCAAGGACGGCGAGATCGTCATCGTCGACGAGTTCACCGGCCGCACGATGCCGGGCCGGCGCTGGTCCGACGGTCTGCACCAGGCGATCGAGGCCAAGGAAGGCGTCGCGGTCAAGCAGGAGAACCAGACCGTCGCGTCGATCACGTTCCAGAACTACTTCCGGCTCTACGAGAACCTGTCGGGCATGACCGGCACCGCGGACACCGAGGCCTTCGAGTTCCAGTCGATCTACGGCCTCGAAGTCGTCGTGATCCCGACCCACAAGCCGATGATCCGCAAGGACATGCCGGACCTCGTCTACCTGACCCAGAAGGACAAGTTCGAGGCCATCATCGAGGACATCAAGGACTGCCGGGAGCGCGGCCAGCCGGTGCTGGTCGGCACGACCTCGATCGAGACGTCCGAGTTCCTGTCCTCGCTGCTGAAGAAGAACGGCATCGAGCACGAGGTGCTGAACGCGAAGCAGCACGAGCGCGAGGCCATCGTCGTGCAGCAGGCCGGGCGTCCCGGGGCGATTACTATCGCGACCAACATGGCTGGCCGCGGCACGGACATCGTGCTCGGCGGCAATCTCGACGCGGAACTCGCCGCGGGCGGCGAGGAGGCCGACCGCGACGCGATTCGCGCCGACTGGGAGGAACGCCACCGGCAGGTCATCGAGGCCGGCGGCCTGCACATCGTCGGCACCGAGCGCCACGAATCGCGGCGCATCGACAACCAGTTGCGCGGCCGCTCGGGCCGCCAGGGCGACCCGGGCTCCAGCCGCTTCTACCTGTCGATGGAAGACAGCCTGATGCGCATCTTCGGCGACCCGAACCGGACCAAGGCGCTGCTGTCGCGAGCCGGCATGCGCGAGGGCGAGGTCATAGAGAGCCGCCTGTTGTCGCGCCAGATCGAGCGCGCGCAGCGCAAGGTCGAGGGCCACAACTTCGACATCCGCAAGAACCTGCTGGAATACGACGACGTCGCCAACGACCAGCGCAAGGTGGTCTATCACCAGCGCAGCGAGCTGATGGCAGCCGACGATATCGGCGATTCCGTCGCGGCGATCCGCGACGAAGTCGTGGAATCCCTCGTCGCCCAGTACATTCCGCCGGGCAGCCTGGAAGAGCAGTGGGATCCGGACGGCCTCAGGCACGCGCTCGAGGGCGACTTCATGGTCGACCTCGACATCCCGCAGTGGATCCACGACGACCCGAAGCTGAACGAGGAAGCGATCCGCGAGCGCTGCGTGGAGGAGATCGGCAAGGCCTACGCGCAGAAAGAGGCGAGCATCGGCCCGCCGCTGATGCGCCAGGTCGAAAAGGAAATCATGCTGAAGCAGCTCGACTTCCACTGGAAAGAGCATCTTGGCGCGATGGACTACCTGCGCCAGGGCATCCACCTGCGCGGCTACGCGCAGAAGAACCCGAA
>ERZ869936.1035-NODE-1035-length-21695-cov-17.365665_pt1 | contig 21695 bp, 15 predicted proteins | sample MGYA00520876_ERZ869936 | MGnify/ENA primary metagenome ERZ869936 (study PRJEB32218, sample SAMN09650985) | biofilter metagenome | isolation source: enrty point of leading RO module | place: Saudi Arabia: Thuwal, RO plant located on Red Sea | collected 2016-02-17...
AGCATCAGCGTGTTCTCGGCGGCGAAGAGCGGATTCGGAATGCCGGCAAAGCCGGGGCTCAGGCTCCGCTTGATCACGACACACGTCTTCGCCTTGTCGACGTTGATGATCGGCATGCCGGCGATCGGGCTCTTGGGGTTGGTCCGCGCGTCGGGATTCACCGTATCGTTCGCGCCGATCACGAGACACACGTCCGTCTGCTCCATCGCCGAATTGGTCTCGTCCATCTCCTTCAGCAGGTCGTACGGAATGTCGGCTTCGGCCAGCAGCACGTTCATGTGGCCCGGCATGCGGCCCGCGACGGGGTGAATCCCGAACTGCACGTCGATGCCCTGATCCATGAGCGCGTGCATCAAATCGCGAACGGCGTGCTGAGCCTGCGCGACCGCCATTCCGTAACCCGGGACGATCATCACGCGTCGGGCGACGTCAAGCAGCATGGCGACTTCTTCGGCGGAGGTCGCTTTGACCGTCGTGTACACCTCGTCGGCCGATTTTGTGTCGCCGGTCGGTCCGAGCGTGCCGAAGAGGACGGCCGGGAGCGAGCGGTTCATCGCATCGCACATCACCTTGGTCAGGATCAACCCCGATGCGCCCACCAGCGAACCGGCGATAATCAGCACGTTGTTCTGCAGCACGAAACCGGTCGCCGCCGCCGCCAGACCCGAGTAAGAGTTGAGCAGCGCGATCACCACCGGCATGTCCGCCCCACCGATGCTGATCGTGAGGAAGTATCCCAGAGCCAGCGCCACCAGCACTATCAGCCAATACAGCGCCACGTGCTGAGGATTGAGCACCATGAAGACCGCGAGCGCGACAACGCCGACGGCGACGAGACCGTTGACGGCGTTCTGCATCGGCAGCGGTTTGAGCGAGTTCATCACGTTCAGGCCGGCCAGTTTGCCGAAGGCGACCAGGCTCCCGGAAAGTGTGACCGCGCCGATCAACCCGGACAGGCTTGTCGCGATCGACTGGTCGAGCGTTGGAAAGGCGCTGGCGGAGAATTCCGCTCCCGCCACGAGAAACGACGCCGCGCCGCCAAAGCCGTTGAACAGCGCCACCATTTCCGGCATCTGCTCCACCTTAACGCGGACCGCCAGCCAGCCGCCGATCCCCGCGCCGACCGCGAGTCCGGCTGCGATCATCCCGTAGGACAGCACCCGCTGCTCAAACAGCGTGACGACAATCGCGATGAGCATCCCGATCGAGCCCATCAGGTTGCCGCGAACCGCCGTTCGCGGGCGCGTCATCCCGATCAGTCCCAGGATGAACAGGGCGGCCGATAACAGGTAGGCGAGGTTGATCCAGGCTGCGGTCACAGGTCGATGGCGTCAATCTGGGGTGTGGACTGTGTGCGATCAGGTTGTGGTCGAGCGCGGTCGTCTGCCGCTCAATCCCGCCTGCGGAACTTCGCCAGCATCCGATGAGTCACGAAAAATCCGCCGACCACGTTGGTCATCGCCAGAACGAGCGCGAGAAATCCCAGAAACTTCGCGAACGTGAACGCTCCGGCGCCGGCTGCAATCAGCGCACCGACGACGGTGATCCCCGAAATGGCGTTCGAGCCCGACATCAGCGGCGTGTGCAGAGTCGGCGGGATCTTCGTGATGATCTGCCAACCGACGAAAATCGCCAGCACGAAAATCGTAATGCTGGCCAGCAGCGTCTCGACGTCCACAGCAGCCGCGGCAGTTTCCGACTGAGAAAGAATCAAGAAATCAACCGGCATGAGGTTACTGCTTTTTCGGAGGTTCGCGTGCTTGAGTTTAGTTTCAGCGACCAACGGGAGCGGGCTCCCGTCGGCGAGCGCCAGCTCGCATGGTTCGAGGTGCTGCCTCGTGGGGAGTTCATTCGTCCTGAAGTTTCAAACGCTCAATTCCCGTCCGAGATACGGTAAGTGTCGGATGACGAATCGTCGAGCGAGACCACCTCATCCGGGGAAGGCTTGACCGGAGTCGGTTCGTACGGGCCGAGGCCCGCCAGTTCACGGACGAACGGATGAACGAGGTCTCCACCCCGCGTGAGGAGTGTGCCCGTAATGACTTCATCCGACAGGTCCAGTACCACTTTGCCGTCCTTGATGAGCAGCTTGAGCAACGAGACCACGTTGTTCGAATACATCTGACTGGCGTGCTTCGGCACCGTCGACGGCAGGTTCTCCGGGCCGAGAATGGTCACTCCGTGCTCGCGACACGTTTCGCCGGCTTTGGTCAGCTCGCAATTGCCTCCGCGTTCGGCCGCCAGATCGACGATCACCGAACCGGGCGGCATGGCGCGGACCATCTCCTCGGTCACCAGGATCGGCGCCTGCTTGCCGGGAATCGCGGCCGTGGTAATGACCACGTCACTCTCGGCGACCACCTTCAGCATCAACTCTCGCTGCTTGCGATAAAACTCCTCGTCCATCTCGCGGGCGTAGCCCCCCTCGCCCTCTGCGGTGTCCAGTTCCATTTCGACGAACCGGCCTCCCAGGCTCTCGACTTGCTCTTTCACTGCCGGGCGAACGTCGTAGGCATTCACCACGCCGCCCAACCGCTTGGCAGTCGCAATCGCCTGCAGTCCCGCGACGCCGGCCCCGACGATGAACACGCGGGCCGGTTTCAGCGTTCCGGCCGCCGTCATCAGCATGGGAAACAACTGTGGCAGCACCGAGGCGGCCAGCAACACCGCCTTGTAGCCGGCGATCGTCGCCATGGACGAAAGCACGTCCATGCTCTGGGCCCGCGTGATTCGCGGCACGAGTTCCAGGGCAAAGACGGCCGCCTTCCGCTCGGCCAGAGCCGACATGCCGGCGGGATCGCTGAGCGGATCGCATTGGGCGATCAGGAACTGACGTTCCCGCAAACGCCCAAGATCCGCCGCGCCGTGCTCCGGATTCGCCGCGGCGGCCCGCACAAGAACGATCACCTCGGCGTCCCGAAAAATCTCGTCGCGGTCGTTCGAGATGCGTGCGCCGGCTTGTGTGTACAGCTCGTCCGGGAATCCCGCCTCAGTCCCGGCGCCGGACTCAACCACCAACTCCGCCCCGAGACGAGCGAGCGACTTGACCGCGGACGGAACGATCGCCACGCGACGCTCTCCTGCGCAATTCTCTTTCGGCACTCCGATGATCAACGGCATCGCCTCAACACGCCTCTCAATTCTCGCCAAGCGCTTCTGGTCGTCGGTCTCTCGTGGCGGCGCTTATGTTACTGATGGCGCCTGGCCGCGTCGACTCGGCGTGACAATTCCACGTCGCGGCGCTATAACGCCCTCAGCAGAACGCGCCTGCGACGACGCAGTCAGCCCTGACGAATCGTCCGTCGATTCGAAGTTTTCCAGGTTGAGCGGCTCTTGCGGAAGCACGAATCCCGTGGGCTTTCGTGCGGATGTGAAGCCGACCAACTCGTCAACGCAACCCTCACAGAGCACCGGAAGATCCCCCATGAACGGCCCTTTGATCGTTGATCTCATCTCCCGCTGGATTCATGTGGGGGCCGCAATCGTGCTGTTGGGGGGCAGCATCTTCATGCGGTTCGTGCTGATGCCCTCAGCGGCGGCGCTGACTGAATCCGAACACGAAAAGCTGCGCGAGAGAATTCTCCTGCGCTGGAAGAAGCTCGTGATGGCGGGGATCACACTGCTGCTCTTGACCGGCTTCTACAACTACCTCGCCGGTGATCCTCCGTCTCCCCGCTACCACATGCTGATGGGCATCAAGATTCTGCTCGCTCTCGCAGTCTTCTTTCTCGCCTCAGCTATCACCGGCAGATCCTCGGCCTTGCAGCCGATTCGGCAGAACAGGGCCTGGTGGCTGACCGTCCTGATCGCTCTGGCTTCAGTCGTGGTGGCGATCGCCGGCTATTTGAAAGTGGCGGCTGCAGGGTGACCACAATTTGATTCGCCGCTCTCGTTGCGCGTATCACTTTGCAGAAATGACATCTAGAAACGTGTCGTTTTTGCAGTCGATGGCTGTGCTTTTTTGCGACAAAGCCCCTCTGTTTTGTCGCAAGTGTAATTTCAGTGAGTAGTTGCGTGTGATTGTGCGCGATCTGTCCGCGTTGGCATGCGTTCTGCAATCCAGAGCGCCCGAATGGAAACAGGGAAAACTTTCTTGTAAAAATTCGATCGTATGCGAACTTTTTCTTAAACCGAACGTCTAATGGTGCGTACTACTGAGTACGTCAATGCATGGTTTTCGGGTTGAGCGGATCTCGCCCAGGCACGAATCCCGCAGGGTTTCGTGCGGATTCGCGGTCCAGCCAACCCGGGAACAGAGCCCTGACAGGGCACTACTCAGTCCATTGAGGGGTGGCAGGGAGAGAATCGCCTTCCGGAGGGGGAATGGCGGCGAGTCACCCCGTGGTTCACTGCGAGACTTGCTCACACGACGCTGTGCAACTCCAGGCGAACGCAGGAGTCCCGCATGTCGACTTATAACCATCCAGCAATGAAGCAGCTCACCGAGCAGCAGGTCCGCTACGCTCCGGTTGATGTCCGCGTTGAGCAGATGGACCGGGCTGAACGGCTGATGCACGAGCTGGATCCTTCCAAGTCCTATCGTTATCAGGACTTGTGCGAGAAGATCACGTCCTTCCGGCCGTCAATGTATCCCGATCTGATCATCGACGGCGAAGACGCGGTCCATGATCTCCGCGTGTTCGTCGACGACATGTCCGGCAGCACGAACCTGCCCGTCGAGGAGGCGGGCGAGACGGTGTTTACGGTGGACGACTTGAGCGAGCGGTTCAGCGTCTCGACGAAGACCGTCGATCGCTGGCGGAAACGGGGACTGGTGGCCAGGCGTTTTAAGTTCGGCAATCGCACCCGCATCGGCTTTCTCAATTCCTCCGTGGACCGGTTCCTCAGCGACCACCGCGACGATGTGAAGCGCGGCAGCCGCTTCAGCAAACTCTCCGACGCGGAGCGGGAAGACATCATCCGAAAAGCCCGGCGTCTCGCTCGCTACGGGGCCAGCCCGTCGGAAGTCAGCAAGCGGCTCTCAAGATCATACGACCGATCGTTTGAAACCATTCGTTACACGCTTCGTCAATACGACGACCAGCATCCGGAGAACGCCGTGTTCCCCAAAGCCTCAGCCCAATTGTCCGACGCCCAGCGGCAGGAAATTTTCCAGCGATATCAGCGCGGGATCTCGGTCCAGTCGCTCGCTGAGACGTACAGCCGTGCGCGCACCAGCATCTACCGCATCATCTCGGAAGAGCGGGCGGCGCATCTGCTCGAACAGTCGATCGACTTCATGGACAGTCCCGAATTCCACAAGGCGGACGCCGACCGGACGATTCTCGGTCCTCCTCCCGAGGTGGACAAGAAGGGCGGCCGCGTCAAGCCGCCGCCGGGATTGCCCCCCTATCTGGCGAGCCTCTATTCGATTCCCCTTCTCACCCGAGAAGAAGAGGCCTACTACTTCCGCAAAATGAACTATTTCAAGTTCAAGGCGTCGAGGGTTCGCGACAAGATTGACGAGTCGCGGCCGCGGACGCGCGATCTCGACAAGCTGGAGGAACTGCTGACGAAGGCGGTTGAAGTGAAGAACTTCCTGATTCGCAGCAACCTCAGGCTGGTGGTTTCGATCGCCAAGCGGCACATGACGCCCAACACGAACTTCTTCGAGATGGTCAGTGACGGCAATATGTCGCTGATCCGCGCCATCGAGAAGTTCGATTATACGCGGGGCAACAAGTTCTCGACCTACGCGACCTGGGCCATCATGAAGAACTACGCCCGGTCGATTCCGGCCGAGTACAAGGTTCTCGACCGGTTCCGAACCGGCAACGAGGAGGTGTTCCAGAGTTCGCACGACGATCGCGGGAACCCGTATGCGGAAGAGCTGGTGAACAGCCGCCAGCACCAGATGATCATGTCCATTCTGGAGCAGCTTGACGATCGCGAGCGGTCGATCATCGTCCACCGTTACGGTCTCGAACAGGGTTCCGAACCGAAAACGCTGGAACAGGTCGGAACAAAATTCGGCGTCACCAAGGAACGGATTCGCCAGCTCGAATCGCGTGCTCTGCAGAAGCTGCGCAAGATCGCGCACGAAGAGAAACTGGACATTCCAGGTCTCTAACGGGGCAGGGCCGCGGACCATGCGAGCTGTCGCCCGAACGCGGGAAACCGTTCCCATCGGTCGCTGAATCCTGACTCAAGTGCAACAACTTCTGAGAAGGGAGTCGCCGAACGCGGCGTGCGTGCTGTCAAGAGAGAATCGCGGGGTCCGGACCATGGCGTCCCGGCCCCGCTTTTTTCGTATTCCCGGTCAGGGCACATTGCCGTGATGCAAAATGACCTTTTCCGGGATTCCGGAATCGCATAGAAACAGCATGCACGGCCTCTGTGATGGCAGCCAACGTCGATCGCCTTTAGCTCTCGACATCGACTGCTTCTTTCTCCTCCCCTCGGCCGTCCATTCCTCAACCCATCCGAATCCAGACCAATCAACACGGGAACTGCCGCGCGCCTCAATCCAAGGCCGCAGTTCGGATCCTGTTTTTTCAGTATGCGCCACGACGCGTCCCCTCCACGGCGGCCCGAGCGGGTGAACCGTTCGCTCGCCGATCGATTTGTGCGTCAACAATGAGCGACACGACGCCCGACGATTCCACCACAACTCCCCCGATCCACGTTCCGGTTCTTCCCCGGGAGGTGACCGAACTCCTCGATCTGACTCCCGGACTGACCGTCGTCGATGGCACCGTCGGCGCCGGGGGACACGCCCGACTGATCCAGGAACTCATTCAACCTGCCGGACGGCTGATCGGACTCGACCGCGACCCCATGATGTTGAAGCATGCAGAACGCGCCCTGCGAGGCTCTGGTTCGACGCTGGTCCACGCCGGCTACACAGAGTTGCCGGACGTACTGGCAAGACTTCAAATCCCGGCCGTCGATCGCGTCCTCCTCGATCTGGGACTGTCGTCCGACCAACTCGCCGACAGCGAGCGCGGATTCAGCTTCGATTCGGAGGCAGCGCTCGACATGCGGTACGACACGACCGAAGGCGTCCCCGCCTGGGACATCGTGAACAGGGCGGCGGAGAAGGAACTGGCGCGGATTTTTTACGAGTACGGAGAAGAGCGCTATTCTCGACGAATCGCGAGGCGAATCGTCAACCAGCGACCCGTTGCGACGGCCGTGGAACTCGCCCGGATCGTCCGCAGCGCGGTGCCGCACCCCAAAGGCAGGCAGCGAATCCACCCGGCGACGCGCGTTTTTCAAGCCTTGCGGATCGCCGCAAACCATGAATTGCAGCAACTCGAAACCCTTCTCGATGAAGTCCTGCCCCGCTGCCTGAAACCGGGCGGCCGGGCTGTCTTCATCACGTTTCATTCGCTGGAGGACCGGCTCGTCAAACAGGCGTTTCGCGACCGGAACCGTTGGAAAAACCTCACGAAAAAACCACTCAGAGCGAGTGCGAGCGAACAACGCGAAAATCCCCGCAGCCGGTCGGCCAAACTTCGTGCCGCCGTGAAACTGTAAAACTCAGTTCCCCCCCACTCCCGCCACGGACCGGTGGGATTGTCATCATCCATCTCAAGCAGGCCCTGCCGACGACCTCAACAGGGAACGGATGCCGTTATGAGTCAAGACAAGCCGTCGAACACCGATCAGTCCGCGTCGAAGGACAAGAATCAGGACTGGGGCCTCGCCGACCAGGACAGCGGCGGAAGTCCGGTCAAGGTTGCGCTGTTGCTCGTGGTGACCCTCATCGCCGGCCTGGGCTTCATCGTGTATCGCAAATACACAGCGCAGCAGAACCTGCAGGCCGCTCGGAGCGAAGACTTTCGGGATGCAGAAGGAGACGGCGACGGTGAAAAATCGCAGTCGACACCTGATGCGAACGCAATTCATGCGGACTCCGACGGGCACGGTACAGAGTTCATCGCCGAACACGAAACGGCGCACAGCAACGATTCCTTCGAGTTCGTCCAGACTTCCGGGGACGCTCCAGATCAGCAGGGGGAACCGCTCGTCACCGATTGGTCGGAGCCGGACGTGCAGGCGGACCCGCCGGAACAGGCGACATTCGCCTTCGAAGAGCCGCCGGATGCGGCTGTTGCGGAAGACTCCGTCCAGGGCGACGAACCCTGGAATCCCTTTGGGTCGGACGATCTGGAAAGCGTGGAGTCGGCAGACGTTGAGACCGCCGAAGTCGCGGAGGCGGAACCGTTCTTCGTGGTGGAAGAGTCGGAACCAGCCGATGCCGAGGCGTTCGTTCCGGAGTTCAATCGTGAGCCGGCCACGGCCGCAGTCGAAAGTGAGGGGGCGACGTGGGATCTCAGTGATGGCGAGACACTCGAGGAACGCCAGCCACCGCTCCTGGTCTCCGATGATCCGGTCGAGACTCAAGACAGCGAAGCGGCGATGGATCTGTTCGGCCGTGATGAAGCTCCGATCCAGGCAGAGCCCGCCGGCGAGACTCTCCCACCGGCCGGATCGCCGTTCTCGGTTGCGGAATCGAGTGAACCGGCCGATCGACCGCCTGAACTTCCCGATGTCAACAACGAGCCACTATTGATCGACGCGCCGGCCGCCGACGTGATTCGAGTCGCCTCCGAAGACGCCGCGAGCGACGACTCTTCCCTGGAAACGTGGGAGTCGGTCCCGGTGCGTCAGGAAAGCGGCCTGGCCGACGCCTCCGAAGAGAACTCATTCTTTTTCGAGGAACCGATCGACGATGCTCCTGCGGAATCGATCGACCAGGAGCCGGATTTCGTGGCGTTCCCCGGCGAAGTTCCGGAACCGCCGGCCGCGACGGAGGCCCCGGTCGACGACTTCCTCCCGGACGTTTCATCGTCGACCGGCAGCGACCCCTTCTCTCCAGCGACGGCGACCTGGAACGGCGCGCCGGGCGGCGACCAGGTCACCCTGCACGTCGTCAAGCGGGGGGAGAACTTCTGGACGATTTCCCAACGGTATTACGCGGCCGGCCGTTATTTCTCGGCACTGGCGGCCTACAACAGCCAGCGCATCCCTGATCCGCAACGGATGCAACCGGGCATGAAGGTGCTCGTCCCCTCGCGCGAGGTGCTGCAACAGCGGTTCCCCAACCTCACCGGAACCCCCTACGGACCGTCCTCCGCTGACGAACAGCGACCGGGATTCTTCGTCGACCGCACGGGACAGCCGATGTACCGCGTGGGAAAGAACGACACGCTCAGCCGCATCGCGCAGAAGCATCTGGGACGATCATTCCGTTGGAAGCAACTCTACGGGATGAATCAGGACGTACTGACGAACTCCGACAGCCTCAAAATCGGGATGGTCTTGCGGCTTCCCGCCGACGCCGCACACGTGAGCGTGGCGCCGGCAGGGCAACTCTACCGATAAATCCGAATGCGGCCGGCGACTGCGCCGGGTCACGATTTCGATACGCAACGTGGGTCAGTGGTCTCATGTTCTTCCGGTTCGGCGCCGCACTCGTGCTGGTGATCCTGATCGCCCTGCTCGGCATCGCCATCGAAAAACGCAACCTTGCGCTGCGGCGATCGATCAGCCTCCAGGACTACAGAAGGGAGCAACTCCTGGAGCAGCGAGCCCGGCTCCGCCTCGAAACGGAACAACTTGGAGCGCCCGGGCGACTCCTGGACGAAGTCGAAGCGGGACGGCTGCCGCTGGAAGTTGCCGAAGAAGCCGAGTCCAGTTCCGTCGCGCGGTGAGAGTCTTACTCGCGAACGAATTCGTCGCATCACGCCGCTGTTCTTATCCGCGAACTCTCCCGTGAAACCGTGTCCGATGACTCGCACAAGCCTGTCCTGCTTCGCCGGGAACGGCTCGTCGCCGCCGGAGTCGTGTTGATCTGGACCATCCTGGCAGCGCGATTGGTCCAGATTCAGGGGCTGCAGCGGAAAGAGTTCGCCCATCGCGCACGGCGCCAGCAAACGATCGAGCAGACGATCCCTGCCCGTCCGGGAGACATCTTCGACCGGTCCGGCCGGTTGCTCGCCACCACCACGCGTGCTGAGAGTTTGTTCGTCGACCCCAGCCGGATCGATGACCCGTGGGGCGTGTCGCTGAGCTTGAGCGAGGCGGTGCACATCGATTCCGATCGGTTGTATGAACGAATCGGAGCAAGTCGGAACAGCCGCTTTTTGTGGGTGAAGCGTCGTCTGTCGCGCGACGAAGCGGACGCGGTCCGCCGGCTCGATCTGCCACGGCATTGCTGGGGGCTGCGGCGTGAGTATCTCCGTCAGTATCCGCAGGGGACGCTTGCGTCGCACGTGCTGGGGCTACGTGACATCGACGGGATCGGCCGGGGAGGCGTCGAACAGGCATTTGACGCCCTGCTCCGCGGCCGCGACGGAACACGTCGTCTGGTCCGCGACGCGCGCGGGTTTGTCCTCGACGAACTCGACCAGGTCGCTCAACCGGTCGAACACGGTCAAGACATTCATCTGACTCTCGACGCGGTGGTTCAGACTCACGTCGAGCATCAGCTCGACCGGTTGATGGAAGAATGGAAGCCGGTCGCTGTGAGCGCAGTTGTTCTCGATCCGAATTCCGGCGAGATCGTGGCAATGGCGTCCCGGCCGACGTTCGATCAGAACGATCCGGGAGCCGGCGATGGCGAAGGCTGGGTCAACCGGGCGATCGCCGCCGTTTCCGAACCGGGGTCGACCTTCAAGCCGCTCATTGTCGCCTGGGCCCTCGACCGGGAACTGCTCCTCCGCGACGAGCCGTTCGATTGCGAGCAGGGGGAGTACCGCATGGGCGGCCGTCTGCTGCACGACCATCATCCCTATGGAGTTCTGAGTACGGCCGACGTTCTTGTCAAATCGAGCAATATCGGGATGGCCAAGATCGGCGAACGGCTCGGAAATGAACGTCTGCACACAGCAGCGACGGCATTCGGATTCGGACGGAAAACAGGCGTCGAACTGCCGGGCGAACTCTCCGGAACGCTCCGTCCACTTCCCCTGTGGACCGATTACTCACTCGGTTCGATCCCGATGGGCCAGGAACTTTCCGCCACGCCTCTGCAGGTCGTCACCGCGCACGCCGTGCTTGCCAACGGCGGACGGATGATCACCCCGCATCTGTTCGCGTCCGGACGACACCCTGCCCCCTCTCCTCGAAACGTGGTGACGTCCAGAGTGATCGGCGAGGAGGCGGCGAATTGGGTCGTCCGTGTTCCACTCGTGCAAGTCGTCGAACGTGGGACCGGCCGCAAGGCGGCCCTCGAAGATTTTCAGGTCTTCGGGAAATCGGGAACCGCCCAGAAGTTCGACGCCGCAACCGGGCAATACTCTCACACGCGGCACGTCTGCTCGTTCGTCTGTGGCGCTCCGGCCGACGATCCCCGACTGCTGGTGCTTGTCACTGTTGACGAGCCCACCGTCGGAGGGCCGCACTTCGGGGGCACGGTGGCCGCGCCCGCGGCTGCACAAATCCTCCGGCGAGCGCTGTTATACAGAGAGAACCGCACGAGGTTCGCGGAAGACTTCGACGACGCTGTCCCTGCGCGATAAACCGCCGCGACAGGGTTGCGATAACCTGCTTGCGGCAAGTCGTTACGCCTGCCACATCTGCAAGTCGAAGTTGGCATGGGGAACCGTCAACTCGATTTCTCCCTCCGCCGGGGCCCGGTCAACGCTCTGCCCGTTGCGAATCAACTCGAGCGAGAACCGGATATGATCATTCTCAGCGACGCCGAGCACGGAGCGGGAAATCGCCAGTTCCAGCACATCCGCCGCAGCGACCTGTCCGCTGCCGGCCGGTGCAATCTCCCTGCCTCGACGCACAACGATCACAGGCGCAGCGTCCCGGGGAAGCTCAATCGTTGCTGTGACGTCATCCGGCTGATGAAACCGCACGAGAATTGCATCGAGCTCTGCCAACGTTTGATTGCCGGACGCACGCGCCGCTAGGTTGATGCAAAGGCGTTCCGCGTCGAATCCGAAACGCAATGCGCTGATCGCCCCTTCCGACACGCGCGTCATGGTGCCGCGCTCATTACGCGGATCGTAATGGCCGGCGTTGAGCCATTCGAAGAACGTTTCTCGCCCATCGATGTTGACGTTCAACAAGGCGCGGGGCGTTGTGTGCAGCACACGGCGCACGACGCTCGTCACCGGTCGCAACAGCGTGTCCGGCGGCGCCTGTTCGAGCAACCGGTAGACGTTCTGCAAATGTTTGCGGAACAGTTGATCGAACAGCAGATCCTGCGCCGAGGAGTGGTCGTCGCCGAACCACCAGAACCAGTCGCTTCCTTCCGCGATATGAATCTCCCGCCACGCAGCCTCTACCTGCTTTACGGAATATCCGCCCGCCGCCGTTTGCTCGATCAGAAACCGCCGCGTTTCGTGCAACAGATCCCAGGCGGTGCGGTCTTCCTCGTGGCCGATCCAGATCGCGAAGTTGTGCGAGATCCAGCTTCCGGCGAACAGGCGGGAGATGCGGTCTGCCGCAGGGAACGCCTGCAGATGGTCGATCATCCGGCAAGGGGCGATCCGCTTGTCGCTGACGGCGTCGCGATACAGCGTGCGGAGAAACTTCACCCCGCCGTCCGGGTAGTACTCCCAGCAGTTCTCGCCGTCGAGAATGATCGGAACGAGCGCCGGCCGGCCGGCGTTGTGCGGAGCCACCGCGTTTCCGATCGACGCGACTCGCCCGATGAGATCATTCGCGGCGGCCTGCGGATCGTTGCGCTGGTAGTGAAACCCGATCAGGTCGCTCAACCCGTGATCGCGAAACACGACCTGCAGCGCATTTTCACCGACGTCGACGTGCCAGGGACGATACAGCATTTCCGGATGCCTGAGATGCCCGGCGGCGTCCCGCGACACGAAGCCGTCCGTCGAGTGCGAAAGAATCTCTTCATCGGTGGCGATCCAGCGGATTCCCGCCTGCGCTATCGGTTCCACGAGGTCGTGCGACACAGAGCCTTCCGAGGGCCACATCCCCTGCGGGGCCGCGCCGAAGAGTTCGGTGTGAAACTCAACGGCCCGCTGAATCTGCACGCGGGCGTCTTCCGCGTACGATTCCAGGTAGGCCGGCAGCGGACAACCCGGCATCGCTTCCCGGGCGGACCGTTTGTCCCACAGGAGCGGCAGGATCGGGTGGTAGAAAGGGGTTGTGGTGAGTTCCACCTGTCCGCCGGCGGCGAGTTCTCCGTGCAACGGGATGACGCGCCGGAGTGTCTCGAGTTGGCGGTCGAGCAGCCACAGCTTCTCGTCTTCGCTCCACCCCCTGCCCTTCTCTCGAAACGCCGCCAGCTCAGAGTCCTCTTCAAAGAGGAGGGGGTGCATCCAGGTCAGGTTGAACCAGACCTGCAGGTCGCGCAAATCGGACGTCGAGAACTTTCGAATCGCTTTCTCACCGCGATCGGTCTGCGGCAGACGTTTCGCATGCAGTTCAAGGTAGCGCGGATAAGGGCGAATCATGCATTCGACGTTCGCCATGTAGAAGCTGTCGATCAGGAAGACCGCATCCTCTGCGGACAGAGCGTCCGCCGACATTCGTGACACGTCGAGGTGCCGGTCGCTCCCCCGCCGCTCCGTGTACCTGAGGATCTGGTCCAGCAGGCTCGGTACGAGGTTGATCGTGCAGCGAAACTCCGGAACCTCCTTGATGTGCAGCGCCATTCCGATGTAGTCCTTCACACCGTGCAGGCGGACCCAGGGAAACAGCGTCTGTCCCGAAACGTCGTCCGGATAGTAGGGCTGATGTTGATGCCAGAAGAGGGCCAGAGAAGCGGGGGGCATAGGCGGTTTTCAATCGAAGGAAACGCAATCCATGCTCAACCGAGGCCGCGCGAGATCGGCCGCACCGGCAAGACCTCTCGGCCCGGCGTCGCACGCGGCACTGCGGTCGCCGCCGATCGACGCTGGTCGCGTCAGTCCGGCAACTTTTCCAAAGCGCCGCGGTACACGTCAAGGTACTCGGCCGCGCTCCGCTCCCAGGAGCAGTCCCGTTTCATCCCCGCCTCCACCACGGACTGCCGGGTCGGCCGCGCGTCGTACAGCCTCAGCGACTCCCGGATCTTGCCTGCGAACGGTCCCGCGGCGTAGTCATGGAAAACGAAACCGGTCGCCCGGCCGTGCATGAGATTCGGGCCGCTGGCGTCGACGACTGAATCGGCCAGGCCCCCGACGGCGTGCACGATCGGGATCGTCCCGTACGCCATGCTGTACTGCTGATTGAGACCGCACGGCTCAAAACGGCTCGGCATCAGATAGATGTCGGCCCCGGCCTCAATGCGATGCGCCAACTGTTCGTCAAATCCGATGACGGCGGAGACTTTGTCCGGAGCCCGCAGCGCGAGCGAACGGACAAGCTGCTCGCAGTGCGCTTCGCCGGTCCCCAGAAACGCGATCTGCACGTCGTTTCGCAGAAAGTCGTCGGCGACGTCCGCGATCAGATCGAGGCCCTTCTGGTCTGTTAACCGCGAGATCATCCCGAACAGCGGAACGTCCGGCCGCTCGGGCAAACCGGATTCTCGCTGCAATTCCCGCTTGCAGGCCGCCTTGCCCGCTTTCCACGATCCTGCGGAATATCGCTGCGGAATGTGCCGATCGACTGACGGGTTCCACTCGCTCGTGTCGACTCCGTTCAGGATGCCCACGAGATCTTCCGACCTGGAGGCGAGCACCGTATCCAGGCCGCATCCGAACTCCGGCTGGCAGATTTCCCGCGCATAAGTCGGACTGACCGTCGTTACCTTCTGCGCGAACACAATCCCCGTCTTCAGGAGGTTCAGATCTCCCCAGAATTCCATCTGCAGCCAATTAAAGTACTTCCAGTCCAGCCCGGTGTACTTCATGCACCAGCCTGGAAAACGGCCCTGGAAAGCCAGGTTGTGCACCGTGATGATCGACGCTGTTTTTGAAAACGTCGGCGTTTGACGGTACTTGGCTTCCAGCAGCGCCGGGATCAAACCGGTCTGCCAGTCATTCGCGTGGATCACGTCCGGCGAAAGTTCCAGCTTCCGCGCCGCCTCCATCACGGCTCGGCTGAAAAACGCATACCGCTCGCAGTTGTCGCCGTAGTCGACGCCCGATTCGGTGTAGAGACCGCCGCGATCGAAATACGCCGGCTGATCGATCAGCAAGACGTCGACCGGCGTATTGGCGAGTCGGGCCCGCCATATTTCCGCCGAGACGTCGCGTTCATCCATGCGGATGGAAACTGAAGTTCCCGTCTCCTCGACGGGAATCTCCGCAGGCACAAACCGGCGATGATACGGCAGCACCAGCGTGACTTCGTGGCCGAGGTCGCCCAGAGACCGGGCGAGCCCCGTCGCCACGTCCGCCAGCCCTCCCGTCTTTGCGAAGGGGACGGCTTCAGACGTGGCGATCAAAATCCGCATGGAGGCTGGACTTCCGGTTGAGATCGGCCGCTGGGGAGCGGTCGCATGGTAGGAACAAAACGCCGTTGCTCGTCGGCTCGGTGAACGCCGGTGGCATAGATCGAATCGCCGCGGGGCGGAATGCCGACGCTGAACACCTGCAAATTACAGGCTATTCGGCAGTCTGCCAATCGAGCCCGATGAAATTGGCGTGAATAATGAGAAAGGACGGCGCGCTTCCGTCGTAGACGGCAGACCTGGCATAGATTGAACCGCCGCCGCGTTGCGCAAGAAAACACCGGTGCGAGAAAGTCCCACACCGGTGTCCGACATAGCGCTTTGCAAATCAGTGTTGGCGATCTGTCTCGCGCTCGCGAATTCTCGTCCTCGGCAGTCCAAACACCGCTCGACGCGGACACATGGGAGAGCAATTTGCTCTGGTTGGATCAAGCCAGCAAATCAAACCGCGTCCGAATCACGTTCGACCTCTCGTTCGGGCCGATCGCCGTCGCGCTCTCCGCGCCGGTCCCCTTCCCGCGGCGGCCGGTCGCCATCACGCGGACGGTCTCCCTCTCGCGGCGGTCGTTCTCCGTCGCGCGGGCGGTCCCCTTCCCGGCGACGTCGATCGCCGTCACGGGGCGGACGCCGGCCTTCACGATCTCCCCGCTCAGGACGCAGTTCATCCCGCGTGAGTTTGCCGTCGCCGTTCTTGTCGAGCGCCTTCAGCGACGTGGCAGCCTGCTCAATCTCCTCTGCCGAGATCTCGCCGTCCTTGTTCAGGTCCAGTGCCCCGACGAGGGGAGGCGCAGGCCGGGGACGGTCGCCTTCCCGGCGCCGCCGATCACCGTCTCGCGGCCGATCCCCTTCACGGGGCCGGTCTCCCTCGCGCTCCGGTCGGTCGCCGTCGCGAGGGCGATCGCGATCGCGTCGTCGTTCTCTCTCTCCCGGCCGGTCGCCGTCCTCGCGCTCTGCGCGCGGACGATCACGCTCTTCACGCTCAGCCGGTTCATCGTCGGCAAGCAGTCCGCCGCCGAACCAGACACAGATTCCGGTCAGGACGAGTCCCAGTGTCCACTTTTTCATGTTCAATTCCTCGCTTGTTTTCAGGAGCGCTGTCACTGCAGCGACGGTGCCTCTCGGCCATTAAACCGGCCGCGACTGGTTCGGTTTCGGTCATTTTCGCGATTCGTGCAGAAACAGCAAATCTGCCGCTGCCGTGGCGAGAATTTCGTGAGACCCGCAACTCAAACCGACCGGTCTCCCTCAGAGCATCAGCATGCAATCCCCGTAACTGTAGAACCGGTATCGTTCGCCAATCGCGGATTTGTACGCCTGCATGACAAGGTCGCGGCCGGCGAATGCGCAAACCAGCATCAGCAGCGTCGAGCGGGGAAGGTGGAAGTTGGTCAACAACCCGTCGACGACGCGAAACTCGTACGGCGGGCGAATGAAGATGTCGGTCTCTCCGCTCCACTCCCGGACCGGTCCCGAGGCGGCCACCGTCTCCAGCGTTCGCACGCAGGTTGTCCCGACCGCGATCACCCGCCCCCCGGTCGCCTTGCACGCTTGGATCGCTTCGGCGGCAGCCTTCGGAAGTTCACACCATTCCGAGTGCATCGCGTGCTCGGAGGTCCGGACGGTCTTCACCGGTCGAAACGTGCCGAGACCCACGTGCAGTGTCAGTCGTGCGATCGCCGCACCCTGCTTCCGGCACGAATTCAACAAGTCTTCGCTAAAATGCAACCCGGCCGTAGGCGCCGCAATCGCGCCCGGACTGCGGGCGAACACCGTCTGATAGCGATCCCTGTCCTCCGGTTTTGGCCGTCTCCGCTCGATGTACGGAGGCAACGGAACGCCGCCGAACCGGTCGAGCAGCACCAACGGATCATCGGCAGAGTCCGGCGCAACGAGCCATTCGCCGTCATCGAGCTTCTCCACGAGCCTCAATTCCAGAGAATCGTCCGCCGCATCCGGTCCAGAAATGGTCAGGGTCTCGCCGGCTTGCAGCCGTCCCCGCGTCTGACCGATGATCCGCCAGTCGCCCGTCCCGGTCGCACCGAGAAACAGCCCCTCCCATTTCCCTCCGGTGGCGGTGCGGACGCCGCGCAGTGCGGCGGGGATCACCCGCGTTTCATTGAGCACCAGCACGTCATCTGGACGCAGCAGCGCAGGCAGGTCCGTTACGCTGCGGTGCGCGATATCGCCCGTCGTGCGGTCCACCGTCATCATCCGCGACGCGTCCCGTCGTTCGAGCGGAACGTCTGCGATCAGTTCCGGCGGAAGCCGGTAGTCGTATGTGCTGACAAGGTCGAAATCACTCATGCCCGGTAACGATGTCAGCCCGATGACCGGGCTGCAAGCCATGCGCCTCGCCCGCCGGCAGTAGGGTCCGCTCTGCGGACCACCCGCGAAACACAGAATCCGGTCCGCGAAGTATCTTCATGTCCCCTCTCCCCCCCTTGTCCCCGCAGGCGGCAATCGGCAACATGCAGCCTGCGTGACGCACCGCGTCGCCGCACCGGTCGCTTCGCTCTCGTGCAGACGATGATGACCGCAACGTCGCACAGACTGCTCAAGCCCCCACAGATGCCCGACACCCTCTATCTCGTTGATACGTTCTCGCTGATCTTTCAGGTCTACCACGCCATCCGGCAGCCGATGCAGGGAGTGCGCGGCCAGCCGACCAACGCCGTCTTCGGATTCACCGGCGACCTGCAACATCTGATCAACGAGAAACGACCGACGCACCTCATCTGCGCCATCGACTCCGAAGGGCCGGGGGAGCGAAACGAGATCTATCCGGAGTACAAGGCCAACCGCTCCGAGATGCCGGACGATCTCAGGCCGCAAATTCCCATGATTGTCGACGTCATCGAAGGCTACCGCGTGCCGGTCGTCGGATATCCCGGTTGGGAAGCCGACGACGTGATCGCCACCATCGCGCGACAGGCGGCCGAAGCCGGCATGGACGTGCGGATCGTCACCAACGACAAAGACGCGCGGCAGTTGATCGGGCCCCGCGTCAGTCTGTACAGCATTCGCAAACGCCGGTTCATGAACGAGGAAGAACTCCGGGAGGATTGGGGCATCCGTCCCGATCAGGTCGTGGACTTTCAGTCACTGGTCGGCGACAGCGTCGACAACGTTCCCGGCGTGCCGTTGGTCGGTCCCAAGAAGGCCGGCAATCTCCTGAATCAGTTCGGCAAGCTCGAGGAAGTTCTGGCGCACGCCGACGAAGCGCCCGGAAAGAAGCTGTCCGAGAATCTGAAGAAATTCGCCGATCAGGCGCTGACCAGCCGGGAACTCGTCCGGCTGAAGAACGACCTCCCCATCCCGATCGACTGGGACGCCGCCCGCCTGAAGGAGCCCGACCGGGAGCGGCTGCTGGAACTGTTTTCCGACTTCGGCTTCAGGCGCTACACCGACGATCTCCGCGCACAACTGGCGGACGCTGATCCGGATCGACCCGAAGAAGCCGAACGAACGTGGTCAAACGTCACCACAAAGCAGCAGTTCAAGAAGTTCCTCTCAGAACTCTCGGAGCAGTCCACATATTGCGTCGATCTCGAAACGACCAGCTTGAACCCGCTCCAGGCGGACATTGTCGGCTGGGCCTTCTGCTGGGAGTCGGGCAAATCGTATTACCTGCCGGTCGCCGGGCCGGAAGGCAGCGCCACGTTGGACGCCGACGAAGTTCTCAGCGCCCTCAAGCCGATTCTGGAAGACCCGCAGCGCGAGATCGTCAACCAGAACATCAAGTACGACATGTTGGTTCTGCGTCGAGCGGGCGTCCGCATCGGCCGCATCGGCGTCGATCCGATGGTCGGCGACTACCTGCTCGACGCCGGCGCCCGCAGTCACGGTCTCGACGATCTGGCCAAACGGTATCTGCAACACGAGATGATTCCGATCAGCGATCTGATCGGGAAAGGCAAACAGCAGTTGAAGATGTTCGAGGTCGACGTCGACCGCGCCGCCGAATACGCATCAGAAGACGCAGACATCGCCTGGCAACTGGCGGAGATTATCCGCGGCAGGCTGGACGACGAAGGACTGTGGGAACTGTACCGCGACCTCGAAGGACCACTCATCCCGGTCCTGGCCGAGATGGAGTTCACCGGGGTCAGAGTCGACGTCGACGAGTTGAAGCGGCAGAGCGTGGACGTCTCCTCCCGGCTCGACGCTCTCATGCACGAGATCTACGAGATCGCCGGACGCGAGTTCAACATCGCCTCTCCCAAGCAACTTGGAACTATTCTCTTCGATGAACTCGGATTGCCCGTCCTCAAGCGAACCAAGACCGGAGCCAGCACAGCCGAGGACGTCCTCGAACGGCTCGCGCTCCAGCACCCCCTGCCCGCCAAAGTCATCCAGCACCGCCAACTCGCCAAGCTGAAGGGAACCTACCTCGACGCGCTCCCCGAACTGGTCAATCCCGAGACGGGCAAGCTCCATACGTCTTTCAGCCAGGTGACGGCCGCGACCGGACGGCTCAGTTCCAGCGACCCGAACCTTCAGAACATCCCCATCCGCCGGGAGGAAGGACGACGCATCCGGCGGGCGTTCATCCCCTCCGAACCAGGTTGGAAACTGGTCTGCGCCGACTACTCGCAGATCGAACTGCGAATGCTGGCCCACTTCAGCCAGGATCCGGCCCTCGTCGAGGCCTTTGCACAGAATGTCGACATTCACGCCGCCGTCGCAGCCGAGGTGTACGGGGTCGCGCCCGGCGACGTCGATGCCGACATGCGGCGCGTCGCCAAAGCGGTCAACTTCGGCGTCATTTACGGACAAACCGCCTACGGCCTGGCAGCGGCGCTGGGGATTCCCCAGGAGGAAGCGGCCGGCTTCATCGGTGATTACTTTCAGAAATACGCCGGAGTCACCGCCTTTATCGAGCAGACCCTGGAAGAGTGCCGTCAGCGCGGCTATGCCAGGACGATCCTCGGCCGCCGTCGTGAGATCACCGGAATCCGCAGCGACCGGCCGGAGAACCTGAATCTCCCCGAACGCACCGCCGTCAATACCGTGCTTCAGGGATCGGCAGCCGATCTGATCAAGAAAGCCATGATCGGCGTCCATCACCGGATTGCCGAGGAGAATCACCCCGCTCGCATGCTGCTGCAGATCCACGATGAACTGGTGTTCGAAGTTCCCGAAGACAACGTCGAATCGATCATCGCCCTCGCCCGGGAAGAAATGACCACGGCGGTCCTGTTGAAAGTCCCGCTCGTGGTGGACGTCAAATCAGGCGACAACTGGCTCGACGCCGAGTAAACAGGACCACACGCTGTCCTGAGTAATCCTCGTTCCCAGACTCATCGTCGTTCCCAAACTTCCGTTCGGGAAGGCGCTTCAAGCAGTTCAATAGACTTCCGCAAAAACACAAAACCGATTGTTCGCAGGACGAGAAAGAAGACCGCGTGAAACCGAAAGTTCGCATCTGTGCACTGGGTTCCGACGAAGGACCGCACGTGGCCATCCTGGAGTCGGCTGGCTTCGAAGTCCTGCCGGGACGCCGCGAGGTCGCCGGCTGGACCCAGGCAGAAATCATCGAGGCCTTGCAAGGCTGCAGCGCCGTCATCGCCGGCGCTGAACCTTATCCCCGTAGCGTCTTGGAATCGCTCCCGAATTTGCGCGTCATCGCACGCACCGGCGTCGGCTTCGACTCCATCGACATTCCCGCTTGCGACGAACTCGGAATCGTCGTCTGCACGACTCCCGGCGTGAACCACGAGTCGGTCGCCGAACACGCCCTCGCCCTGCTGCTCGGCGTCGGCCGCGGATTTCCCGCTCTCGATCAACGCGTCCGCCAGGGCGACTGGAAGCGCGTGTACCTTCCGCGCGTCGCAGGATCGACGCTCGGCATCGTCGGTCTGGGACGGATCGGCAAGGCCCTAGCCAGCCGCGCCGTCGGCATCGGCATGACGGTCATCGCCAGCGAACCGTTTCCCGACGAAGACTTCTGCCGCCAACGGAATATTGAACTGGTCGAGATCGACGACCTGCTCCGGCGCTCCGACTTCGTGTCGCTCCACAACCCGCTGACTCCGGAAACGCAGCACTTCATGAACGCCGATCGCTTCGCCCGGATGAAACAGGGGTCCGTGCTGATCAACACGTCGCGCGGCGGACTGGTCGACGAGCAGGCTCTCATTGCCGCGCTCCGGTCCGGCCGCCTGCGCGGCGCCGGTCTGGATGTCTTTGAAGTCGAACCGCTGCCAATGGACAGCCCGCTGCTGGGAATGAGCAACGTCCTGCTCTGCGGTCACATCGCCGGGAACGACCTGGAGGCCCGGCACGACTCGCAAACCATGGCCGCCGAGTGCATCGTCGCCCTCAGAAACGGCGAGTGGCCCGCGCACGCCGTTCAGAATCTCCCCGGCGCGACCGATTGGAGTTGGTAAGG
>ERZ869936.1036-NODE-1036-length-21687-cov-5.017335_pt1 | contig 21687 bp, 36 predicted proteins | sample MGYA00520876_ERZ869936 | MGnify/ENA primary metagenome ERZ869936 (study PRJEB32218, sample SAMN09650985) | biofilter metagenome | isolation source: enrty point of leading RO module | place: Saudi Arabia: Thuwal, RO plant located on Red Sea | collected 2016-02-17 ...
CTGTGTTGTTCATATATATAAGTAGAAAGAGAAGATGCAGTAGCGGTTAATTGGTCAGCAGTATATTCTCCGTTTGGTGCTACTATTTGATTTGCAGTTATAGAAACATTAACTTTACTCCAAACAGAATTGTCAAACTCTTCACTTCTTAACTGTAGATTAGTTCTTTGGTTTTCCCTTAACATAGCTGGACATTCGCTTTTTAAAAAGTCAAGTCTTGGTGTGTGTGCTGACATTTCTTGAATTAAACCATCTTTATTGTATCTATTAGCTACAACATTTCTTGCGAGTTGAAAATCTTGGTCTCCATCATTAGGCAAAATACAATACAAGTCTCCAGACGAAGTACCTCCTTTATATCCACTTGGAATTAATGCTATTGTGGGTTTCTTACTCATTATCTCTCTGTTAATATTATTGTACTATTCATATACCTCCAAATACCATTTGTAGCCCATCTTATTGCTATCTTCTCTCCAGCACTAATTTTAGCACTTACACCTAATTCGTGTGTCAGTTGCATACCTTGACTTGGTGTGTAAGTTAAAGTTTGAGACGTTACTAAAGTATTTAACCCTTTGTAAATATAGACTGTAGAGCTTGTACCAGTAGGTGTACCATAGCTACTGTATTTATTAGCAGTCAAAGTTACACTTGAAACATAGCAGTCAAAAGGTACTGGTATTTTACCATAAGCATAAGGAAACGCAGTAGCCATACCAGAATCATACAAAGTTCTTGTTGCAGTAGAGCTATGATAGTGCCTCCAATTTATAATCATTTTTTCAGTGGTAGCACCTCTGTCTATTTTTGTTCTATTTTTTGCTCTCGCTAAACTACTTATCATTACTCTGTGTATTCATAGTAACTATTACCCCAGCCAGTTTCTGTAGGGTTTCCCCACCAGCTTTCGCTATATATACTTCCGTATCCCATATTATTTATTTTGCCATTTATTGTAGCATATAGCTACTGCTTGATCTTGTTTATACTCCTTGCTTATACTTGATACGCATCTGCTCATAAAATCTCTCTGCTTCTCGTTCTTTCTTGGCTCTGGTATCGGCATATTTATACTCTATTAGTTTCTTAAGATTTAACTCTTTTATATTGTATTTCATATTATAAAACCCATCCGACCCAGTTAGCTTCTTTATCTGGGTACATATCGTCATTTTGATTAGAATTATACTCTGGATATAAATTATTGTTGAAGCTCATATAGTCTATAAATCTTCTTGTGTAGAAGTCTGCAAAGTTTCTATGCTTTTGAACTAAAAAGTCTACCTCTTGTTTAGTAGCGTTCTGGCTATTTTCAGCAGTGTGTTTTATTAGTCCACCTTGCTTAAGTTCAAAACTTGCAAAAGGTAAATAGTCTACCATAGCAAAGTGTATTAGCATCGGTTGTACATACTCATTCACTAAAGTTAGATAATTACCAGTTAAACTGTCTGTAGAAATATCGTTAGTAATTTTGTCGTATAGCTTTGTACCCAGATAGTTCTGTATGTGCATTTGTTGTGCTATTTTAATAAAGTAAATAATATTATCAGTATCTACTGACCCATCTAAAATACTGTTTTTTACTATGTCCGATCTCTTTATAAAAAGTACTGTAGCCATATTAATTCTTTCTCCAATAGTTATTTCTTGCAGAGGATATCTGTGCTACTTCTGGCTCGTTTACTGGTATCTTTGCCTCACTCCGTAAACTTGGGTCAAGCTCCATTATCTTCTCTCGTGCTTCTCCCACTGATATTCTCTCGTTGTTTTTTCTTAAGTATGTACGTCTCATCCAGTAGTGGCTACAATTTACGCCACCTTTGTAGAGCCAAATGTTGTAAGTAGACTCTCCTTTTGGTGCTAACTCACTGTTTGCACTACTTTCTTTGTCTAAATCTTCTTTACGATACACTTTACCAGCACTCATCATTTTAGAGCAAAATTCTCTACTCTTTCCAGCAGTGCTTCTACCAGCAGTATAAACGTATCTAATCTTTAATATACTTGTATCTTGCTCACTGGTTTGATTAGGACTACTTGAGACTACACTTGCAAACTTTAGTGTCTTGTGTATTAAGTCATCGTACTCGTTAGCTGGTCTCTCGTCTATTAATTCGTAATCTGACAAGTCCTCTTCCTCTATATCCATAAGAGCCTCATATAAGTCCTCTTTCATTCTATCTACTTCAGCTAAAGGTATACAGTTAGGCACTTCTCTACCATCCTTTATTTTAGTACCATACTGCTCGTATCCAGCTTGACAAGGGTCATCTTTGTCTTTTAATTGTGTAGATAGTTTCTGTCCAGTCTCCTCTTCTACTTGCTCTTTAGTCATAGCGTTCTCCAAGTCTACAAATTCAAGTGGCTGAAGCGTTTTAAAGTACATTTTAAGCACTATCTCGTTATAAGCTAATATATCATCAAAAGCATTAATTAAAAGGTCTTGAAAAGGCTTAATTACAGTGTTATCCATAAGTATAGAAGCAGTCTTTAACTCATCAGCATTATTACCTAAACCAGTTTTGTCTTTAATACCTAATAACATAGGAGATATAATTCTGTGAGATACCATTACTTTCTGCATAGACTCCTCACTTAAAAACTGATACTGCTGGTGTGCATCACTTAATTGCACTGGCTCTATAGAAGCTTCATTTTCTTTACCATCGTTAAAGGCTAAAATAAACTTACCACTGTTAGAGCTACCAGAGAATTTGTCTCTAATTTTTCTTTCTATCATTTCTTGGGTCTCCTCATCTGGAACTCCATTATTAAACGAAATCATCATAGACGGAGAGAGTCCATTCATTATATTGTTAAGATGGTAGTTAGCTATTTCCTCTTCTAATTCTGCATACTGTAAACCACCTTGATAGTCTACTGGACTGTAGTAGTAAAAACCAGCTCTATATGGTTTTACACAGTATATCTCTATCTCATCACTGGAAGTACCAAAAGCACTAAATCTCTCTGGCTCATCCATAGGCTTCATATCTTGCCAGTCTGCCATATAATAGTAAGAGTCTATCTCTCCCTCTTCATTAGCTTTACCTACTCGCAAAGTCTCTATAGGAAAGTGAGCTACTTCTACTATTCTCGTGTGATCTGAATTGTAGATAACTTGCATAGCACACTGACCCATAAGCTTTAAATCGTAGCATAGCTTTCTTACGCAAGAGTCCTTTAATAAAGACTTCATTTGTGCATACTCTTCTGGTTTTTGACTACTGTCTGTAGCATCTAAACCTTTACCAAAGATTAACTGACTAATACCATTAATAGAAGCGTTATTCGTAGGACTTCCATTATAGCGGTCAATTAAGTATTGGTAGTAATTGTTGTCTGCACCATACGATACCCACTCTTTGTTTTTTAACTCCTTTATCTCTGGAGTAGTGTAAGTGCTTAAATTTACTATTTTTATACTCATATTATTATATAATCATTATCGTAACTATCCTCTGTAGTGTACTCGTTTTCGTTTATAGTATAGTAATCATTATTAGACTGGTCTATGGTCTGATCGGTGCAAAATACTTTGTCTTTGTATATCACTGTAGTAGTGCCAAATAATAGCACATCCATAGTATAAAAGACATCTTTTTTTAGTGTACCAAAAACTGCATTAAAGCTCATATAGTTTCGGTCTGTTGAAGCAGTTGCAGAAACTGTAGTAACCCCTCCAGTACTTTCGTTAGTTAATTTAACATTTACTTGACCATCTACATACTGTCTTGGAATTACCTTAAAAGTCTTTGTTCCACTTGTACCTATAATCTTCATACTAATATAACGTACTAATTTTAGTATTTAGATAAAAAAAACCCTCACATCTCTGCAAGGGTCTTAACAAACCAAATTTAATCTTAAAAAAAAATACTTAATACAAATATATAAAAAAAAGGGACACCCTAAAGCATCCCTCTTAATCTAAACTAATCAAATATTACGGAGTAATTTTAGTCGAATCTACAAGAGCCTCAAAAACAGTACCATCCACAAAGTAAGCTGGTAGTGTTTCTTGTCCACTCAATGTTAGTGTGAATCCAGTTAAGTCTCCCATAGTAGCTCCAGTTACAATAGTGCCTCCAGTTACGTCAGCTCCGTGTACTGCACCTACCATTAAATATACTTTTTCTGTAGTGTCTCCTCTTGTGTTGTGTGTTTCTATCACAACGTGTGGACGAGCTTTAGCAATTTTTACTATCTCTTCTTGAGTAGCTAAATCTAACTTCTGTAAAGTCAAATTAACTGCTTGTTCGTAAAAGACAGTACCATTTTCTCTCGATCCAGTAATCGTTTGCTCAAGGCTGGATACTCCCCCTCTAACTTCAAATTCGTAGAAGTCTGGAGTACCACCAAAAGCAGTAACCTCTCCAGAAGTAACAGTTAAAGCACCCATAGTCCCATACTCGCAAAAGTATACAGACTTAATTCCGCCTACTGTATCGTTACAAGATAAGTTACGTCCAGTTGATAATGTACAAGCCATATTATATTATTTTAAATAAAAAAGGGTAGGGTAATCCCCCACCCCCTTTTGTGTTAGTTAATTATTTATTATGCAAGTGTGTAAAGAGCCAAGTCAGAGCCAATACCATATTGTACTCCAGCCGTTCCTCTTAAAATAACTCTTACGTTTTGAGAGCCATCTAAATCTCCCATATCCAATACCTTAACTTCTTGCCAGTCGTTTAATAGACCAGTTCCAAAGAATAGGTTAGACTTCTGTCCAGCTACCATATGGTCGCTTGGCATACCTGGTGCGCGGAAAATCTCGATACCATCAAACATTAGGCTTGGGATAGCTTGGTTATTACCTCTACCCTCGTAACCATTAGCACCTAAACCATTAGCACCAAATCCACCTAAAGCTCTTAAGTATAATTGGTAAACATTGTTAGGTACATAGATACACAAATCTTCTTGGTATAGTACTGCATTAGGAATTGCATCTACTAACTTTCCAATTTCAGTAGTAATGTTAGAAGCACTGAAAGAAGTTTCTGTAGTTACTGCATCGTTTACGTCTGAATCAGCAGACATAAGAGTAGTAAATCCATCAAACTCTCCAGCGTTAGCGTTTACACCACCCCAGATATTTTGCTCTGTCTTTTGAGCTACCTTTGATGCAACGTGTCCGATTAAGAAATCAGCAAATGATGGAGGCAAATTATCGTATGCACTGTATCCCATTTGTACTGCTTCCCAGTCTGATCTGAAATCTTTTTTACAAAGTTGTAAGTTTACTTGAAACTCCTCTGGTTGTAAAATTCTTTCTGTTAGTGTTAGTGTTGAAGTAGGGTCGAAGTCGCAAGAAGCATCTTTTAATAGTGCATCAGTAGATACTTTTTTGATTACTTCTTTAAACTTAATGTTTGGTTTAACTGTAACCCCACCTTTGTTAAGTGTTTCTCCACTTAATAAACTGGCAGAAATATACTTTCCAGCAAATTCCCCAGCATAGGTTGTTGTAATTGAAGTTGTTGTTGCCATTTTTTAAATATTATTGATTTTATTAAATACACGATCTAAAGTACTTAAAGCTCTGTCATCAGCAAAAGTCTGTTTAGACTTCTTGGCACGTCTTTCTGGACTGTGCTTGAATCTTCTGCTCATTTCCTCTTTTTTCTCTTCTTTTTGTTCTTTCTTTTTGTAAGAGTTCTCAAATTCCTCTTTGAGTTTCTTTAACTCTTCTTTTACTTCCTCAATAGCTGGTGCTACCACCTCTACTACTGCTTCTACAATAGCTTCCACTTCTGGAGTTACCTCTTCTTGTACTTCATTTTCTATAAATTCCTCTTCAGCTTCTACCTCTTCCTCTTCTGCTGGTTCTTCAGCATCTCCAATAGAAGCGATAACTCCCTCTTCTTCTACAACAAGAGAACGTCCATCCTCTAACTTGTATTCTCCGATAGGAAGTGCTACCTTTTCATCATCAGTAACGATAAAAACAGACTGACCAGCCTCAAAAGACTCTGCCTCGATAACTGTACCATTGTCTAAAGTCATTTGAGCTAACTTTACATTAGCATTCAAAAGAGCTTTAATCTTTGATAACATCTCTGTCGTTTTCATATATATTTAGTTAAAAATTAATATTAAGACCAGTCTCTAAACTGCATCTCGTTTCTTTTATATTGGTCATCAGCTTCTTTTACGTCTTGTAAAAGTTGTAAGTGAGCATCATAAGTATCATAAACATCATTAGGGTCTAAACCAAGCTCTTCTGCTTTTAGTTTAATCTCTTCTAACAATTCCATATCTCCCTCTACATCCATATATCTTACTACTGCACTACCATTGTGAGTATACTCATCATTTAGTTTCATCCAAGCTTGACGATACTCTTCAAAAGCCTCATCGTGCCACTCATAAGCCAAATAGCTTAATAAACCAGCTTGATCTTCTAAATACTGGTAGTCGTAATTAAAGTTATCTATTAAGCCAAGTTTTACTTGTTTTTTCTTTTTAGCTAATTTGCTAAATACTACTCTTTGTGTTCTCATATATTAAATATCGTAATTAATAATTGTTATCTATAACTTCTTTAGCATCAGCACTAATAAGATTATAAAATCTCTCTTGTCTTGAAGTTATAAAGTATGTTATATCAGCATAATTATCTACTAAATCAGAGCTATCTATACCAAATTCTCCAACCTTTATATCTATATCTGCTAATTTTTCAGACAATTTTTCTGTATTTCTGATTAACTCATCTGTCATTTCTGCACCAGTCTCATACTCTTTAATTAAATCAAAAATAGCATTCTGGATTTTTAAAACAGAGTCATTTACAACGTTTCTTTGTTCCAAAATTTTAGAATCTAAATCATAACTTTCGTTATACAAATCTTTTAACTCATCTACTAACCCAAGCTTTACTTGTTTCTTTTTAATAAACTTCTGCTTGTTTTGTAACTTGGTTACTTTAGCCAGTTTGTTAAATACTACTTTTTGTGTTTTCATATTATATATCCAATAAGTTTTCTACTCTTTCTAATAAGCCATCACTAAAAACCATTTCATAAAAAGAAGTGCTTTCACTTGCTAAAGCTCTGGCATCTTTAAAATCCTCCCATAGTCTTGGAGCAAATACACCTAACTCTCTCGCATTCATTTCAAACTCTTCTAATTTAGGCTTTAGTTCATTCTGTATATCTTCTATTACTCCAGCGTTAGTAGATACTTCTGTAAATTCATTATCTACCTCTCTATAAGCATCTTTAAGCTCTTGTAAATAACCCTCTGCAGTAGACATACTTGCCTCTAATACTTTATAAAGCTCTAATAGTCTATCATTACTATTGTTCATTTGCTCTATTCTTGGCTTTAAATCTTCATACAAAGACTTTAACTCATCTATAGAAGATAGATTTACTTTAGCTTTTTTCTGTAGCTTTGTTACTTTAGCAAGTTTATTAAATACTGTTTTTTCTATCTTCATATTATCTGTTTAATTCGTTAGCTAATTCGTATAACTCAAATAGTTCGTTTTGTAGTCTACTAATATCCGTAGCCTTATTTTCTGCATTAGTAAAAGCCTCTTGTCCATTTCTGTATGCCTCGCTTTGCTCTGGGTCTATACCCAAGTCTGAAGCCATACCATCAAAGGATACTAACGCTTGTTCTAATTGGTCTCTTTTGTCTCTGTAGCCATTTAGCACATCCTCTAACCCATCATACTTTGCTAAAAAGTCTCTTGCTATACTCTGTGCTTGTGATACTATATTATTGAGATCAGACTCACTGCTTCTTAACTCGCTTAAACCACTCTCTAAATCAAGAGCATTAATGTCGTTAATAGCAGTCTGTATATCATCAGATGCTGAAAGCTCTGACCTAAACTGCTTACCAAATAATCTACTAAATACTGTATTTTTAGTATTCATATTATAATAACGTATTAAAAATTAACTTGGGATTTTCGTAATTCTACCTATACCTTGTGCATAGATACTGCCATCACAACACTTGCGAGAGTAGGTTAGTTCGTCCTTACATAAGCATCCCCTTTTACTGTTTTTAGGACTTGTTCTACTTGGTGTTTTAAACTCGTTCTTACTCATACTTATTTACTCTAATAAACTTAAAAAAGATATATCATCTATTGTATCTTTTATATCATTTAGATAATCTTTATATACACCTAAATTATATATCATTTTACTAAAACCATCTACTACCTCATCTGGTGCTAATCCTAAAGCTCTTGCTTTTTCTATAATCTCTTCTTTTACCTCTTCTATATTATTTACAGTATCTGTTTGTTTAGATATTCTTTCTTTATACCTTTGTAAACCATCGTAAATAAGTCTATTCTCTCTTTCTGCTTCTGCATATAGCTCATATAGGTCTTGTATTGTCATTTATCTAATTCCTTTAGTTTATTAATTGCCCATTCAATACCAGAAGTGCCTCCCCACGCATCCCACATTAGACCACCACACCCCTCACTATAAGGTACGTCTTTGTTTTGTTGGTGTCTCTTAAAAGATGCCATACGAGATATAGTGTCTCTTGAAATAGGTTGTCTCTTTGCTAATTGGTTAGCACGTCTTTTACCTACATCAGTACCACAAGACCCCCAGCCATTTTTCTCTGCCCATTCTAAAGCTCTCTTTGAATTGTTACTGGCACTCTCTGGGTAGTCTGTATAAGACTCTAACTGCATTTCTGCCTCTAATATCATTTGCTTTATTTTAAGCAGTTCTAACCCAGCCTCTATCTCTTTGCTTAACTCTTTCTTTTTACTCTTCTCTACAAAGTATCCCTCTATAGAAAAACCTTTTACTTTACCAGTCTTAACAAAATCTTGCCAGACCTCTTCATTAGTTACTTTCATAGTACCTACCCAAGTTCCTATAGGTAAGTCCATATCGTAAATCTGACTCTTGTCTTTTACCTCGTCCTCAACGATCCAAGACTCTACTAAACTTAAGCCAGATAATTCTAACCTATGCTCAAATGTAGAATTGTTTTGGTAGCCATTCATTAAAAACATCTCTGATGCTTTACGGACTGTTTCTCTTGTAAAGTAAATATAGTACTCATCTTCTCCATCCTTTCTGTAGATGGTTTTATTAGGCACTAACAAAGCTCCAGTGAGTAATCTTTTGTCAGTATCTGCCTCTGCTAACTTATATTCTTTTTGTTGGTTAAGGGCTACAAAGTTCTCTTCTATAGCTGGATGCTCTACAATACTGATGGCATCTATACCAGCAAATAAGCTATCCTCTTCCTCTTCTATTACAAGTTCTACTATTCTCATACTATTATAACGTATTAATTTTTAAGTTTGTTAAAGTGTAGCACCCTCTACAATATTGTTCTGTAGACTCTGTGCAGTAGTAACGTCATTAGCTACTACATACGCTTGTACTGGCTCTTGTGTTTGTTCTCCTATTGCCTCTGCTAATTGGCTTGTTTCTGTAGCTCCTACTATGTTAAAACTTGGTGCTTGAGGTTGTGGAGGAGTAGTACTACCTACACTGCCACTGACACCAGATACTTTTGGTATTTTTGTACTTATAATACTTTTAACGTTTTTAAGACCAGTAGCTATAATTGTAATAGCTTGTGCTATACCAGTAAACCCTCCTTTAGCTATAGCCTTGTTAGCTCCTACATAAGTATCGATAGTAGCAGAAGCTATACCAAGAGCTTTACCAGTCACTGTAGACTCTCCAGCCACTTTAGATAGACCTCCTAAAGCACCACTGACCTCCATAGCATTATTTAGCTTTGCATCAGTTTCTGCTTCATCTATTTTTATTCTTGCTTCAGATAACTGTTTAGTAATTTCGGTTTTTTGCTTATCACTTAATATAGCATCTTGATTTAACAAGTCTTGACGAGCTTTTACTATTGCTCTTTGCTCATCAAAAGTCATAGTATCAAACTCTTTATCGAGTTCTAATTGCTCTAACTTTTTTTCTTGTGCTTCTTTCTTTTTGTCAGCCTCCTCTTTGTCAATTTTGTCTTGTCTATCCTTATCCTCTTTATCAAATTTGTCTTGTAGTTCTTTTAGCTTCTCGTCTCTTGAGGTAATTAATTCTTGTGCTTGTATACTATCTTCTCCATAGTATTTTTTTGCCTCTTCTAAAAGCTTTGCGTATTGATCTTTTACCTTTTTTAACTCCTCTTTACGTCTCTCATCTTCTGTATTAATAGTACCTTGTCTAATACGTTCTAAAGCAAGAGCTTTTTCTTTTTCTAATTTTTCCTCCTCTGCCTTTTGCTCTTCTAATTTTTGCTTTCTTTCTTTTGCATCATCCTCTCTTCTCTTTTTATCCTCCTCCTCTGCTTTCTTTTTATCGTCTCTTGCCTTTTTCTCTATACCTAAAAGATTAATCTCTAACTTTTGTCTATTAAGTATAGCTTTGTTAATCTTCTCCTCTACTTTAGCTATCTCTTCTGCTTCCTCTTCTCTATCTCTAAATAGCTTAAATCTTTTTTGCTCTGCTAATAGAATCTCTAATTGGTTTTTTAAATTTTCTACCAGTAGGTCATTTTCTGACATTTGTTGTTTAAGGAGTTTCTTTTTCTCCTCTATAATAGCAGTGGTATTTTTGCCTTGTAGTTCTAATATTCTTTGATTATTTTCTGCTACTGCTAACTCTTGTTCAGTAACTGCTAATATATCTCTATGCTCTTGTTCTTGATTTTGTAAAGCTTTAGTACCATTATCAAATAAGTCTACTATTTCATCCCAATAAGCTATGATAGTTCCTAAAGCCACTACAATAGCTCCAATACCAGTAGCCAACAAAGCTCCTTTAACCCCCTTTAAAGCAGTCACAAAACCTTTAGCACCTTTTATAGCACCAGTGATATTACCAGCTAAATCTTTTATCTTACCAGCATATCCCCCAGTAGCTTTATCAAGTAACTCAAAACCCTCTCTGTTTTTATCTCCAGTCTCTGCTACTTTTTCAAGATTTTTATTCAGATCAGATAGAGATTTTTCAGCTTGTTTAGTTTTAGCTATTACATTTAACTCTATTTCTTTTGCCATACCTCTTTCTTAATTTGTTGTAACCCCTCTTTTAGTGTCTCTGGCATTTTGTATTTGCCTTTTGCTATGTCTATGTAATGTCCTTTAAAGTCAAACTCTAAAGCATCTAATATGTCTCTAATCATTAGTCTGTTGTTTCAAATGTGTCTGTTATTTTAGCATCAAAATTTGTGTAAGAAGCTTGTACTCCTAACTTATAAGTAGTGCCACTTTCTAAACTACCAAATTTATAAACTGGTGTTGTTACAGTATCCACTTGAGCATTATCTACATATAAATTATAACCAGTAACCCCACTAACCGCAGTCCACGTTAAAGTAATACTACTTGCATCTTTAGTTGTTACTGTAGGTTGTGCTACTCTACCAGCGAATTGGTTTATACCACTTTCTAACTCGCTAATACTTTGTAACTCGTTTATTAATTCTAAATCACTTTTATTGGTTAGTAGGTTAGTCTTAATACTGTTTATTTTGTAACTCTTACCAGCTATAATAAATCTATCGTTTAGGTTGTACCTTAATATAATTTGTAGTGGTAGATAAGCACTCACATTTACCTTTCTACCTTTAACGTGAAATAGGCTGACAACGTAGTCTCTGTAGTAGTTCTCGAATAGGTTTGTACCTATAGGCTGAAACTCAAACTCGTCAGACTCTAAACCAAAATTAAGTGCAGTCCTATTACTTGCGTTCTCAAATATTTGTGATGGTCTTTTATAGTTAGTAGGTGTACCCCCTCCACTCTGTAAATCTATATAGTCATTTGGGTCAGTGTCTATACAATACAATAGTAAAGGTTGTCCAATAGTAGGCTCTCCCTTTTTATCTATCATAGTGCCTTGACATACTGGAGTAAGCGTACTACCATTAGCTTCAAATAACCTTTCGTACATCATCTTTTCAAAGTCTAACTCTATCTTATAATCTCCACCATCCCACTGGTCATCTCCATAGCTTTCTTGTGCAAAAGGTATGCCTTGTAGCTCATCAGAGAATTGTACTAACTGACTTACTTTAGACTTAAAATTAAATAGTATGTTTTTATACTGTAGTAGCTTTGATACAGTGCTTTTACTCATATCTACATACTTTGTTATGTCGTACCTTTTACCAGCATTGTAGAAGTCATTTAAAGTCTCTACTCTAATTTTGTCATCTTCCTTATATGCAGTCAGATTAAACATCTTAAATAGATTTATAAGAAAATCAAAGACTTTCATTTTAGGCATATTCTCTCCTACAAAAAATGTATTAGTAATATCGTTACTGGAAGCATCGTATATAGCAGTTTGAGAGGTAGTGTAAGTTTCATCATACGGACTCTTATACTGTAAATCTACTCTTAACGTTTGAGTCATTGTAAACGTATTTGTACTCTCTACCTTACACAAATAGTTTAAAGGGTTAGGTAGCTGATAGTTTAACGTAGATAAATTAATTGGCTGACTTTCCCAAGTTAGAGTCTGGTCTAAACCACCATCAAAGGTTTGTGTTTCTACTACTCCATTAGGATCGGTTACAGTCATAGTATAAGGGTCTGTACTTGAAGTTGTAATATCCCAGTCAAAAGCATATCTACCTACAAAGTTTCCAGTCTGTACAAATGTAGAGTTGTTTTGATAGTAAGCAAAGTCTAAAGGTCGTAAGTCTTGGTCAGACTGTGGGTCTGCACTATCATAGTCCCAAGCATTTTCGTCAGTGCTTAAGTGCATTCTGTTAAAAACTGTTAATACACCTCCACCCTCATCAGCGTTTGAAATAAAACCCTCGTTTCTATGTAGCCACAAATATAAGTTGTTAAACTCTTCACTATTAAAAAACTCGCTACTAAAAGTTATACCTATACTGTCATCACTCTCAATAGCCTCTATAATTTTTTTAACCCTTACTGCTGGTTTTAAATCTAAATAATCTAAATCGTTATTATCGTTATCTCTATACTTGTCGTTTCCGTGTATCTCAAATCTTTTACTGTGTGTAATTAAAGGTACTACTACATCGTCTGGACTTCCACTCTCTACAGTTGTAAATTTAGAATATACGTTAGTAGCATTATATATAAAGTTCATATCGTCATCATAAGGTAAATCCTTAAGCATCCGTTCTGATAACTTCTCTTTTAGCTCTACAGTATCTCCAAAGAATACTACCTTGTAAGAGTATGGTGCATTATCTTTCAGATCAACGCTGTTTAACCTTATCTTACCTTTTTTGTAGTTTACACCATTTAGCTTTATTTCTGCATTAGCCTTATACCTCGCATCAAAGCCATTGTCTATGTCATAGTTGTAGTAGTGGCTAAATAGCTTGTTATTTGTTTTAGATGCTGGTAGGTTAAACTGCTGACTAAAAGGCACAAAGATTTTGCTTATGTCTTTAACGTTCTGTATTGAGTCCGTTATAGTTACACTCTCATCACTAAACAAATCTACTTTAGTGTCATTTATGTAAAGCTCTATTATCTGCATTAACGTATGTTATTTATAGTATCAAAAGCGTAATCTATCTCTATGGTATAGTTTATTAGTTTGTCGTTTAGGTGTGTCTTATAAGCTAAAGAGCTACTTGATATGTTTATAGGAAGTGTCTGACTATTTACCTCTATCCAACAGTCCTCACTTAACTGCATCTCTTTAAATACCTCATTATACTCCTCTGGATAGTAGCCAGTGTTTAGCGATAGCTTCTCTTTACCATTTTTAACTAATATCTTTTGCTGGTGTTTGTTTATACTGTAAGTGCCATCTACTACTGTGTTACGTTTGTAATCTTCTTTTTTTGTAGTTAGTGTTTCTCTACTTGCCAAGAAAAACCATATATCTTGTAAAGCTCCAAACTTATTGATAAAGGTCACTTTGTATGGCTGGTACTTACACTCCTCTATATTGTCTACTGTAATCTTAATTACACCATCGTCTGTATCGACATAAATAGTATCAAAGTCAAATAGTGTAAATTCATTTGCAAAAGCATCTAAACAGACACTACCCTCAAAAGTACCACCATCTTGTATTACTCGATCCTCAAACTCATCAGCACCATTAACACCACTTGTAACGTATTCTATTTGTTCATCACTCTCTGTACTACTACTTATAGCTTTTGTGTATATCTGCTCTCCATCAAGTTCATAGGTTACTTGTGTAGCCTTTGACGTGTCTACTGGTATTACTGCTGGTGCATCGTCCAGCTTGACTATTTTAGTGTTGGTCTGTAATAGTCCACTATCATTCTGTGGGTTTACACCATCCTCAAAGTAACCATAACCATAAAAGCCTTTTTTCTGTACCCATCCTTGACTTGTAAAAGCTGGTGTAGATGCAGTGCTTCTGTATATCTCATAGTCTACCCAAAAGAAATCACTGGCATAGTCTCCATCAAACTCATTGGTAAAGTAGTCTTTTATTAGTTCACTAATCTCAAACGTAACTTTATCGTCTATAGCGTTACTACTTAATTGGTATGTAGGGTCAGAGGGTCTGTCATTTGCAGTAGCTCCTACACCTTGTGTACCAGTGTATATATATAAATCTATTCTATCAGTAACTAACCCACTTACTGTATCGTGTATATAGTACGGACTTCTTGTGTTTATCTTACTCATTTACTTGTAGTTGTTTCTATCATATTTTCTGCATCTATTTTTAGAGCTTTCTCCAGTTTATTTGTAGTAGTCTCTTGTGCTTTCTCAAAAGCCTTTGTAAAGAATAGACTCGGCTTTAAACCTCTGTTGTATATGTTTCCAGCTATTATCTTTCCTATAGTCTCATAAGTGCCTCTAACAAATCTACCTTTCTCATCTCTTAATCTAAAGTTACGTCTCTTTGCCCAGTCTCCTACACTCTTTGCAAAGTCATCAAAAGTACCTCGCATATTACCACTACCAAACTTGTAGGGACTGTTAGGAGCTTGTTGTCCTCTTATAGCTTTATCCCCTCCTTTTACTTTACTTGGGTCTTTACCCTTTACCCCTTTGTCTACAAACTTACCATAGTCCTCCATTTTAATTTGAAAGGATAGACTGTCTTTAGTTTGTTTTACTGGTGTAGCTTCTATGCTTTCATATAGCTGACCAGTCTTACCTTGACTCGCTAAATTCTTTTTAGAGTCCTTAATTATCTGGTCTCTAATCTTCTCTAACTCTTTTTTAAAGTTATCAGTCCTCACAGATATCTATGTTGTTCATTACTATTAAAGAGAACGTAACTGACCACCCAGCTAACTGGTTTCCAAAGTTATCTTTAAAAGCTTCAAAGGTTGTACTACCATCTACTTGGTATCCCTCTCTATGTGTACTGCCTCTTCTTAACTGTTGTATAAATTTGTTTAGTACTGCTAACTGTGTGTTGTGTACGTCCATCTCGTTATCATTTCCTCTAAAGATATCAGTAGTAGGCTCTTTGCTTACGTCTACCAAGTCCATAGCAAGTATGCTAAAGTTAAAGGTCATAGTCTGTCCATCCTCCGATATGTTGTTTATCATTATATGGCATAACGGAAAGATATCTTGCTTGTTTAGGTTTACTTGTGTAATGTCTCCTTTAGTTACTGTATTAACATTCAGATCAGCCAGTAGTAGGTCTTTAAGGGTTTCCATTACATCATAGTAAGCTATAGCTCCCCTATGTCTTATTGCGGTCATTTAAAGTTCTTTTTTATTTGTTTCCTCTCAAGTTGTGTTTTGTCTTTCATAAAGGCTAAAGCGTATAGGCACTTGTGTACATTCTGCTTTGTAACCTCATCTATTTTCATAATGTCAAATCCAGCAAGTGCTTGTATGCTCTGATACCATCCCCATTTATTATTGAAGTTTGAGAGAGCATCGAGTCCTCCAGTTTCCCCTCCTCCAAATATTTCGTCATAGCTATCGACAATTCTCTCCCTAAATTGTAAAAAAAAAGCATACTACTTATAACTGCATCCATAGGTGTATGTAACATAGCATCGTAATAAACATCCCCTCTATACTCTTCTATTATGTATTTGTCTCCTACTTTTTGCTTGATGGGTCTGTATAGGACTGCCATTACTTTGTACATATTGTCCCATCCCCCCAAGTTACTATCCAAGTCTACATACTCTCCAAAAGTCATATCGTCAAGCTTTGGTATAAATCCAAACTCGGTATCTCCTAACTTAAAAGTCCTTACTAAATCTGGTTTGTTATTTAGAGTCTCTGTGATTATAGCTACTACCTTTCTCACGTCAGACATCTTATACTTGACTGACTCTAATAGTGGTATACCACAAAATATCTCTAAAGCTTTCTCGTGTACAAAAGCCTCACTGTACTCATCGTTTTGGTTAGCCTCTATTACTTTTAAATACTTAACATAGTCAGAGAGCTTAATCTCGGACAAGTCATTAGGCACATTAATCTTTAGCTTCATAATAATATAACGTATAAAATTTGTAGTTTATCGAATTGCATACTTACCAAAATTAGGTTGGCTTATAATAGAATAACAAGCGTATCTCGTACTATCAATTAAGTGGTCATTCTTTGGCTCTGGCTGGTTAGTTAGTTTTCCACTCTTGTCCTCTTTCCATTTATAGTCTCTAAACTCTTGTATAGCGTTTGTGCTATCTTTGGTTATATGTATCTTGTATCTCTTGAGTAGGTCTATTCCAGCATTGATAGAGTCTTTGCCTTTTACTGATGCTCTTATATTCCATCCCATTTTGCGTAGCTCGTCATTTAGTCTCGGCTCTGCACTGTCTCCAAATATTAACTCTCTTTCTACCCCTATCTCTTTTAGCTTGTAGTGTATGTCTTTACCAGTCATCATAGTCTGGTATATGTATTCTTTTATGTATAAGTCATAGCCTCTCCTCCATACCCCTACCATAGCAGTCGGATCGTTAGTGTAGCCATAATCTAAACCAAAGCTTACAAACTCTGCATCCTCTGGTACTTTGTCTGTCTCATAATATTTAAAGATAGTTGCTTTGCTATACCCTCTCTCTCCAAGTCCGTATATTCTCCAGTAGTGTTCATCTGTTTCTTTTAGTCTCTCTATCTCTTCTATTATAGTAGCATCTAAAAACTTATTGTCTTTGTAGGTCGTTATAAAGAAGTCTACATCGTCCCTTGTTATTACATCGTCATATATCCAGTGGTAGAAGTCTGATGGGTTGTAGTCTATTACTATACGTTCACTTGTTCTAAAAGCTAACTGCCTCCAGTCCTCTTTAGTGCAAGAGTTAGCCTCGTTTAAAAATAGGAAGTGTCTCTTACGTCCCCTTACTTTCTGTGGCTGGTCTAACGATATAAACTCTACTAAATTACCATCTAACTTATACTCGCTATTACTTTTGTTATGGTTTGCTTCATCGTACTTATTATGTATTTTAAGTATCTCTATGAAGTCCCTCATAACAGTTGATCTTAAAGCTGGAAAGGTCTTTCTGCATATCGTAACAGTCTTACCAGTGTTTACTTGGCAGTAGTGGAAAATGATAAAGAGCAAAATGTTATAAGTCTTTCCAGACCTCGTTCCACCTTGCTCTACTACTATTTTTTTCTGACTGTCGTAAAGATGCTCAAATACTACATTGACATTTACGTCCACTATCTATGTATCTTTATGTTTATCTCTTTGTCGGTTGTATCGTGCTTTATCTCTCTCTTTGTACCATTGAGTCTATGTGCTTCCTCATCATCTGCTATAAGTTTCATCAGTCCTATTTGTAGTGTAGGGTTGTCTGACTCATACCACTTCTGTCTCATCTCTACTTTCATATTAACTCTGTTTTTTGACAAAGCTCTTTTTATCTCGTTACATTCGTGCAGTTTGTGGTCATAGAAAGCTCTTTTACTAAAAGCAGTGTATCCAAAGATATCCCCTATAAATACAAGATTTTTCTCTGTAATTACTTTTATGCTTTCATTTCTTAACTCTTCTGTGTCGTATGCCATAATCGTTCTTTTATATTATAACGTAGCTTTTAAACTATTTGTAGGCTCTCTACTGCATCTTTTATAGCCTCTCTTACCTTTAGTATATCTTTGTCTATATCTCGCTTCTCTCCTATCGGTTTACGTCCTATATAGATTTGTTCAGAGTCCATCTCTAACAGTATGTATTGATATACTTTGTAAAACTCTTTTTCGTATTTCTCTATAGTCTTAAAGTTTTTAGTAAGGTATACTATAGTGCAGTGTGATCTACCCAGAAATTGTCCTATAGTCTTTACAGTCATTCTATACCTATCTCTAATTATCCTACAGAATACCATTCTTGCATAAACATACTTTCTCTCTCTTGTGTCAGTAGTCACATCTAAACCAGTGTAAAACTCTATTCTGTCTTTTATGTGTTTAAGGTCTTTTATTTGTCTCTCTGTCATAGTGTACCAGTTATAGTAAAGTCATTAACGTCAAAGTCCTCTCTTTTGTAATCTTCATATATTTCTATTGCTCTTTGTACTTGCTCCTCTCCCACTTCATAAAACTCTTTAGAAACGTCCCATACTGCTATATCTAAATTTTTCTTGTCTATACATAGGAATTTAAACTGGTCATAGCTACAGTCAAATAGTTGGCAGTAGATATAGACTTGTAAAAAGTAACGGAATTTATAGGCACTTCTATTAAAGTTTCTAACGTCTATTGTAGTTTTAAGATCAACGATACCTCCTTTGTTTTTTAGGATATCTGCCTTTGCTCTAAAAGGGTAGCCAAAAAGATTACCTATTGCTGGTATTTCAGTTCTGCTATCTCTCATTAGTTCCATAGCTCTTGAGTTTTTACTTATGGCATCTACAAGCCTTTCTGCATCGTCTCTCTCTTTTGCAGTAAATACGTCTGGATATTCTGCTTTTGCTTCTTTAAACTTTTTAGTGTTTTTGCTTTGCACCTCTACAAATACTATATCGTCCATTTTTTCTGGCTCTAACATCATAGTATGAAATAACCAGCCATCTCGTAGAGCTTGTGAGCTTGACTCGTTTCCGTAGGTCATAGCATAGTGGTAGCTTTTAGGACTGTCTAATAACAGTTTAAGGTTGCTTGATGAGAAAGCAGTCTTTCCTAAATACCCATAGTAAAACTCATCACTGTAGGCATTGTCTATTAGTTCTTGTTGTTCGTGGACACTATTGTCCAGTAGTTTTATCTTCATTGTGCTTATTTTCACATTGTTCTAATCTTACTTTAAAAGCCTCTATCTTGAGGTACATCTGTGTAAACAGTCTCTCAAGTCTGGCTATTCTTTGCACTTGGTTTACTTTGTTCTTTCTCATTAGTAAGGTGGGTTATCTTGTTTTGTTTCTCTAATATACTCCAGCTCTCTATGTATGTAGTCTATAGCTTTTTCTAAATCTTGCTCTTCTGATCCTTTGTGTGAAGCTCTAACTAAATACTTTATGGCATTACCTCTATTAAAGTTAAGGTCGTAGTCTTTTATAAAGTCTATTACATCATACCCCTTACCATTCTCATAGTGTTTATAAGTTGCTCTCATATAATAGCGTTGTCTAATTGTTCTATCATATGTCTTATCTCACTCCTCTCAAACTTTCCACTTATTTCAGCGTTATACGTTTTAAAGGTTAAGTGATACATATACTTATCAGTATTCCCTTTACTTTCTCTTTTACTTTAATCTTCAATTTTTAAATCAAATTTCATTTCTTTAATTGTTGAAGCTCCACTACTATAAAAAATAGTCCCAGAGCAATTAATAAACCTACTATAATCATTTCTTTAAATCGTATTTAATTAGTACACTTTGCCACCAAGAAAGGTGTTGATACTCGTCCTCTGTAAAGACATATACCCTACCTTTACTATTAATAATACAGTGTAATCCAGTTGCTAAAATTTTGTGTGTCATTGTTCTATGTGTTGATTTATAATTTTTGTTTCTATATACTCTAATTGGTCATTACTAAAAATATCCATAATATCTACCCCACCAACATAAATAGAGTAAATATCTACTGTTGGAGGACTGCCTACATAACCATAGGTTTGCTCTTCTCCCTCATAAAAGTCATACTCTACCCATAGTAGAATATCATAAAGGTTTACTTCCGTTTGCATTTGTTCTTAAATTAAAGTTATCATCTTTTAGTTTTTTGATCTGCTTCTCTAAAACCATCTCCCTAATCTGTAAAGAGTTAGTATAAGAGTACATCTCATAAAGACATTGAGCCAAAGAGTCTAAAGTTTTATTATCTGGCTTTGCCTCTTTCCACTTAATAAACTGTTCAGCTATTGCAGTGAAATTAGCTTCAAATAGTTGTTTGTCTAAAATATTCATTTGTTATCTTTTATGTTCTAAAAATATCTTGCAAGTTAATAAGCTACTGCTTAACACCTCTAAACCATATTCGTTTTCAAACTCGGTCAATAGCCACTTACGATTTCATTTCGTTACTACTCTTTCAAGTAACTCCTACACCTCGCTTGGGTATACTATCTTTTCGCAAACTTACTCTGTGTTTAATTTATATAAGCTTCAGTTAATAGCTTAAGGTTTCCAGCGTAGTACTCCCTATATTAGTTTTATAACTATATTAAAATTAACATTTTGTAAGCTGGGCGTTTTGTTTCCCTATGTGAATTGCCTTACAAGATATTTCAAAGAACAATACAAATATAGTAAATTGTTTATAACTTTCCAAATTAATTAACAATTATTTGCTTTTAAAGTACTCATCCCATACTCTTGGCTTATCTTCCTCATACCTATTTATGATAGAAGCATCTGACTCTTTTAACATATATACCTCTTTCTTTATTTTGCTTTTGTCCCACATCGTAGTTTTAGGACAGTCCATAGTCTTTATAGTTGGCATCTCTAAACTATTAAGCCAGTATAGATAATTACCTTTAGTATCGTTTACAAAATAGATACTTACCCCCTCAAAGCTCTTTAGCTTGTCGTATTTGGCTTTTTTTTTTATTTTGGTCTCATAGTACTTATTTCTAAATTTCATCTCTAAAACACACTTAAAACCCTTTGGAGTGTATCCATAAGCATCATAGTATGTATTACGATCCCCACACCATTCCAAGTCCCACCCATCTAAATTTAGTAAGTGTACAGTGGCTTTCTCTAATTGCTCTACATTCATTCTGTTGGCTTCTCTATACTTAAGAAGTGTTTATTAAGAGCTTCTATTCTCTCTTTCCATATACGCTTGTTACAAGTGCAAGGGACAGTATACTTCTCATTAAATAAGTCTGCATAGTATCTGGCTATCATTTTAACCTCTTTGACTTTTATCTCTCCTTTAGCCTCTCTAAACTTCTGCCAATTATTGTACTGCTCTAAATTCATTTTCTGTCAAAATAATTATCTAACTTATCTCTCCTCTCTTCACACCCACAATCGTCCCCCCAAATCTTTTTTACTACCCACTGTATACCAGTAGCTTTAAATATCCTTTCTAATATAGTGCCTACTTTCATTGGTTTTTTATTTGTTCGTTAATGTCTTTTACTGCTACTCTCACTGTATCATAGCTTATACCAGTGTACTTTGAGAATTGTAGCATACTTATACCACTCTCAAATATAGCTTGATAAATCTCTTTGTACCATACCTTTGTAAGTATGTCTCTATTGTATTCTATATATTCTTTTGTGAAGTCTATAGAATTATGCTCGAGCCATTTAGATATAGCTTTAACTTTCAGATCAAAGTCATCCTC